>Ga0172372_10000071_pt1 | contig 137270 bp, 139 predicted proteins | sample LakKiv5m_2_FD_114544 | JGI IMG/M metagenome (GOLD analysis project Ga0172372, IMG submission 114544) | Freshwater microbial communities from Kabuno Bay, South-Kivu, Congo - kab_092012_9.5m | ecosystem: Environmental > Aquatic > Freshwater > Lake | place: Democratic Republic of the Congo...
CCGCAGATCCATCGAATAGGCTCGTGCCATCCCTGCTGACCTCCGCCCAGCCAGCAGTTTGAATCACATCGAGACCCCCTTGGGAATCCCTTCCGATTCAATTCAAGTCGGAAAGACTCTAGGGGCGGCATCGTGTATTGGTTCGCGATTTCGCGTCACGGGAGCCTCGTTTGCTTGGGAACAACGTAATTCCTACTCAGCCAATATAGCCAACCCAAGCCTCCGCGCTGCTCGTCAGAAACCCGCAAGCCCGAAGACCGCCACGTCCAGATGTGACGGCCTGACGAACCGACGCATCATCTGAGCGAATAAGTATTGGAACCAGTTGGATGGGAACCCTGCAAGAGAAGGGGGATGCGGGGAGGGTGCCATCCGAGCTTGGCGATTTTTCAGATTTGGTTTGGTGCATCCGTTCGCCGCGTGCTTGGCGAAACCCCCGCTCGCTCCCAGGCTGCCCGGCTCTACGCGTCGATGGCTCAATGCGCCGAAACCATGCCGCTTGTGTCCCCGATGTGTCCCCACAAAAGGCAAGGGCTTAGCCGTTTCCAGCTAAGCCCTTGATTTAGTTGGTGGAGCCAGACGGGATCGAACCGTCGACCTCTACAATGCCATTGTAGCGCTCTCCCAGCTGAGCTATGGCCCCGAAATCCTTGGGAAGCGGCGCGAGGTATAATTCCTGCCCCGCTGGCTGGCAACAGGGGGTAGCAACACGCCTAGCGGTCGCCCTCGCCCTTGTCGTCCTCGACCTCGACCTCGACTTCGATGTCGTCATCCTCGTCGTCGAGATCGTCGGTCGCGAGTGCCTCGTCGCCCTCGACATCGGGCAGATCGTCACCCTCGAGCTCGTCGGCCTTCTTCTTGGCCGCTGCCTTGGCGGCCGCCGCCGCCGCTGCTGCCGTGGCTGCCGCTGCCGCCGCCGTCGCGGCGGCCGAGGCGCGGCCGCGGCGGACCTTCACGAAGTCCTCGCGATCGTGCTCACGCCCGCACTTGGGGCATTTGATCGGGCTCTTGTTCAGGTCGTAGAAGCGCGCCGCACAGCTCTGGCAGGTGCGTTTGGTGCCCCAGCTCGCTTTGACCACGCGGGAATCTCCTGGAAATGCGCCGAAATCGACCGTAACGGCCGCGAGGGAGGGCGTATGTCACGCGTCTTTCACCCTGTCAAAAGCAAATTCCGGCATGCTACGAGGGCGCCACTGTCGGCGCCGTGGCGCCGCGCCGCAATTTCGCCTTCTGCCGTGGAGTGTCCCCTGTCCGCTCATGCCGCCCCGGCCAAACTGATCGCCCGTCCGGCGGACCGGCTGAAGGGCCGAGTGCGCGCGCCCGGCGACAAGTCGGTGTCCCATCGTGCCCTGATGTTCGGTGCCCTGGCGCTGGGCGAGACCAGCATCACCGGCCTGCTCGAAGGCGAGGATGTGCTGGCCACCGCAGCCGCCCTGCGGGCGCTGGGGGCGCAGATCGACCATGAAGGCGGCGGCGGCCCGGGAGGAACTTGGCGGGTCCGCGGCTTCGGCGTCGGCGGCGGCCGCGAGCCCGACAATGTGCTCGATCTCGGCAATTCCGGCACCTCGGCCCGGCTGCTCTCCGGCATCCTGGCCAGCCACCGCTTCAAGAGTTTCATGACCGGGGACGCGTCGCTGCGTCGCCGACCCATGCAGCGGGTCATCGAGCCGCTGTCGCGCATGGGTGCCCGCTTCGAGGCGCGCGACGGCGGGCGCATGCCGCTGGCCATCATCGGCACCGACGAAATGGTGCCGATCGAGTACCGCCTGCCGGTGGCGTCGGCCCAGGTGAAGAGCGCCATCCTGCTGGCCGGGCTCAATACCGCGGGCGAGACGACGGTGATCGAACCCGAGGCGACGCGCGACCATACCGAGCGCATGCTGCGCCATTTTGGCGCCGAGGTGCGCGTCACGGCCGCCGAGGGCGGCGGCAAGCGCATCACCGTAGTCGGCTGGCCCGAGCTCAAGGCACGCGACATCGTTGTGCCGGGCGATCCCTCGTCGGCGGCCTTCGCCGTCGTGGCGGCAGCGATCCGGCCGGGCAGCGACGTCACAGTCGAGAATGTCGGCCTCAACCCGCTGCGCGCCGGCCTTTACGAGACACTGCGCGAGATGGGCGCGGACATCACCGCCGAGAACCAGCGCGAAGTGGGCGGCGAGCCGGTGGCCGACCTGCGCGTGAGAGGCGGCGAGCTGAAGGGCGTCGAGGTGCCGGCCGGGCGCGCGCCGTCGATGATCGACGAGTATCCGATCCTGGCCGTTGCTGCCTCCTGTGCCAGAGGCACGACCCGCATGCTGGGCCTGGCCGAGCTACGCGCCAAGGAAAGCGACCGGCTGGCCAGCGTCGCTGCCGGCCTTGCCGCCAACGGCGTGCGCCACGAGATGGGCGCCGACAATCTCGTCGTGCATGGGACAGGTGGGGCGCCGCCGGGCGGCGGCACGGTGGTCACCCATCTCGACCATCGCATCGCCATGGCCTTCCTGGTGCTGGGGCTCGCCTCGCGCGAAGGCGTCGCCGTCGACGACGGCTCGCCGATCGACACGAGCTTCCCCGGCTTTGCCCGGCTGATGGCCGAGCTCGGCGCCAGGATCGGGCCGGCGTGACCGGACGACTGGTCATCGCCATCGACGGGCCGTCGGCATCCGGCAAAGGGACCCTGGCCAAGCGGCTTGCCGCCCATTTCCGGCTGCCCCACCTCGATACCGGCCTGCTCTACCGGGCGGTCGGCTGGAAGGCCGAACGGACAGGCCGGCCGGCGGCCGATGTGGCGGGCGAGCTCAGGGCCTCCGACCTGGACGAACCCGCCCTGCGCTCCGACGAAGCGGGGCAACTGGCCTCGCGTGTCGCTGCATTGCCGCAGGTCCGGTCCAACTTGTTGAATTTCCAGAAGAAATTCGCATCTCAGGCGGTCGGCGCCGTGCTCGACGGCCGCGACATCGGGACGGTCATTTGCCCCGACGCGGCGGTGAAGCTGTTCGTCACGGCCAGCGTCGAGGCGCGGGCGGAGCGGCGGTATCAGGAGTTGCGGGCCGGGGGGGCCGACACTATAAAGCCGCGCGTTCTTGCCGAGATGGCGGAGCGGGACCGTCGCGACAGCGAACGGGCGGCTGCACCTCTGAGAGCCGCACCCGATGCTTACCTTCTCGATACCAGCGACATGGATGCCGATGCGGCCTTCGCCGCGGCTTTGGCGTTCATCGAGCGCAAGGGCTTTCGATCCTCCGGGCCGTAAGTCGCCGCCGGCGGATCGAAGACAACAAGCGGCGATTGCGCAGGGACGAGTCGTCCCGGCGTCGGTGTTTCAAGGCAGTGGATCCGCCGGACTTAACCGGTTGGCCGACGGGCGGCAGCGTTTCGCCCGGGATCGATGAAGGAGAGTTTGAATGGCCAAGGGCAGCGCCCTGCGTAAACCCGCGAACGACACCGCCAGCGCGGAGTTCGCCGCACTTCTCGAGGAATCGCTCGGCGGTTCCCACAGCTTCGAAGGCACGGTCGTCAAGGGCCGCGTCGTTCGCATTGCCAACGATTTCGTCGTGGTCGATGTCGGCCTCAAGTCCGAGGGCCGAGTCGCGCTGCGTGAGTTCGCCAACGGCGGCGCCGCTCCCGAGGTGAAGGAAGGCGATCTGGTCGACATCTTCGTCGATCGCATGGAAAACAAGGACGGCGAAGCCGTTCTCTCGCGCGACAAGGCGCGCCGCGAGGAAGCCTGGACGCTGCTCGAGAAGGCGTTCAACGATCAGGAGCGCGTCATGGGCACGATCTTCGGCCGCGTGAAGGGCGGCTTCACGGTCGATCTGTCGGGTGCCGTGGCCTTCCTGCCGGGCAGCCAGGTCGATGTCCGCCCGGTGCGCGATGTCGGCCCCCTGATGGGCCAGGCCCAGCAGTTCGCCATCCTCAAGATGGACCGCCGCCGCGGCAACATCGTCGTGTCGCGCCGCGCCGTCATGGAAGAGACCCGCGCCGAGGACCGCACGCGCCTGATGGGCGCGCTGTCGGAGGGCCAGGTGCTCGACGGCGTCGTGAAGAACATCACCGACTACGGTGCGTTCGTGGACCTGGGCGGCGTCGACGGCCTGCTGCACGTCACCGATATCGCCTGGAAGCGCATCAACCACCCGTCGGAAGCCCTCACCATCGGCCAGCAGGTCAAGGTGCAGGTCGTCCGCTTCAACCCCGAGACGCAGCGCATCTCGCTCGGCATGAAGCAGCTGATGAGCGACCCGTGGGACGGCGCGGGTGCGAAGTATCCGGTTGGCCTGAAGCTCAAGGGCCGCGTCACCAACATCACCGACTACGGCGCGTTCGTCGAGCTGGAGCCGGGCGTCGAGGGTCTGGTCCATGTCTCCGAGATGAGCTGGACCAAGAAGAACGTGCACCCGGGCAAGATCGTCTCGACCTCGCAGGAAGTCGAGGTGATGGTGCTGGACGTCGACATGTCCAAGCGCCGCATCTCGCTCGGCCTCAAGCAGTGCATGGCCAACCCGTGGGAGAGCTTTGCCGAGAAGTATCCGGCCGGCACCGAGCTCGACGGCGAGGTCCGCAACATCACCGAGTTCGGCCTGTTCGTCGGCCTGCCCGGCGACATCGACGGCATGGTCCATCTCAGCGACCTGTCGTGGGACAAGGCCGGCGACGAGGCGATCCGCGACTACAAGAAGGGCGACCAGGTCAAGGTCAAGGTCCTCGACGTCGACATGGACAAGGAGCGCATCTCGCTCGGCATCAAGCAGCTCGCCAACGATCCGTTCGAGAAGGTGGGCTCGGTCGCCAAGAAGGGCGACGTGGTCACCGTCATCGTGGCCGGCATCCAGGACAACGGCATCGACGTCACGGTGCAGGACGGCATCCCGGGCTTCATCCGCAAGTCCGAGCTCAGCCGCGACCGCTCCGAGCAGCGTCCCGACCGCTACGCGATCGGCGACAAGCTCGACGCCAAGATCACCAACATCGACAAGGCCTCGCGCCGCGTCGTGCTGTCGGTCAAGGCGCGCGAACTCGACGAGGAGAAGAAGGCGATGGCCGATTTCGGCTCGTCCGACTCCGGCGCCAGCCTGGGCGACATCCTGGGCGCGGCCCTCAAGAAGAAGGCCGAGGACGACGGCAAATAGGCCGTTTTCCCCGAGATCTATGGAAAGGCCGGCCCGCAAGGGTCGGCCTTTTCTTTTGCTTTCAATGGCTTAGGCTTGACGGGGCCGTTAATTGGTTTAATATCAAAGACTTAAATCCTTGATCTGGGGTCCTCACCCCCGCCATGGAAGCGCGATGACCAAATCCGAGCTGATTGCCCGCCTGGCGGCCCGCAATCCGCATCTCTACCAAAGGGATGTCGAGCGGATCGTCGCGACCGTCTTCGACGAGATATCCAAGGCGCTGGCCTCGGGCCATCGCGTCGAACTGCGCGGTTTCGGCGCATTCTCCGTGAAGAAGCGCGAGCCACGCACCGGCCGCAACCCGCGGACCGGCGAGCAGGTGGCGGTGGCGTCCAAGCGGGTGCCGTATTTCAAGACCGGCAAGGACCTGCGCGACCGGCTGAACAAGGAGGCGGCGCGCGCCGCCGGCCTCCTGCCCGCCGACACTTCGGGCGGCGACAAGAAGTAGCTCCTTCTCGCGTCCGTAGGGCGCGGTGTGCCATTCTCGGCGCCGCATGAAGTTCCTCTCCCGCGCCCTGTTCCTGCTCTTCCTCCTGGTCGGTGTGTTGATCGCGGTCAGCAATCCGCAGCCCGTGCAGCTTGCCCTGTGGCCGCTGCCGCAGATCGTCGTGCTGCCGGTCTACCTCATGGTGGTCGCGCTGCTGTTGCTGGGCGTCGTGGCGGGGCTTGCCATGGGCTGGTGGGCCGGCCGCCATCACCGGCGGCGTGCCCGCGAAGCCCGTGACGAGGCTGGGCGCCTCGATCGCGAGGTCACCCGTCTGCGTGCGGCACTGGCGGCACAACAGCCGATGACGCCGGCATCCGGTCCTGCGCCTCGCGATCTGCGCGCCATCGAGCGGCAAAGCGCCCTGGTGGCCCCCGAATTGGGTGCGCCTGCGACCACGCGCGGCCCGTTCTCATGAAGAGCCTGTCGGCGGCCGAGGTTGACGCCGCCCTCGACGACCTGACGCTGATCGACCGCCTGGAGACGCTGTTCTGCGCCGGCTGCGAGATGCCGACCCGGCATCATCACCCGATCCGGGAGCCGCTTGGCCCGCACTCGGCGGACGCGATGCTGCTGCTGATGCCGGCCTGGACGAAGGGTCCGACCGGCCGCATCGGGGTCAAGGTCGTGACCGTGTTCCCCGACAATGGCAAGCGCGCGCTGCCCTCGATCTACGGCCAGTACCTGCTGCTCGACGGCAGCACCGGCGCCACGCTGGCGCTGCTCGACGGCACGATGCTGACCAAGCGGCGGACCGCCTGCGCGTCGGGCCTCGCGTCGCGCTATCTCTCCCGCGCCGACGCCACCCGGCTCCTGATGATCGGCACCGGCGCGCTGGCGCCCGAGCTGATCCGCGTGCACGCCAAGGTGCGGCCGATCCGCGAGGTCGCGATCTGGGGCCGTACGCAGGCGCATGCCGAGAAGCTCGCTGCCGAACTCTCGGCCTCACTGCCCAGGGCGCTGGGCCGGCCGATCGCCGTCCGCGCCGTCGGCGACCGCAGGGCGGCCGTCGCCGAGGCCGACATCGTCTCCTGCGCCACGCTTTCCGGGGCGCCCCTGGTCGAGGGTGAGTGGCTGCACGAGGGCCAGCATCTCGACCTGGTGGGTGCCTATACGCCGCAGATGCGCGAAAGCGACGACAAGGCGGTGTGGCGCGCCCGCGTCTACGTCGACACCCGCGCCGGCGCCTTGAAGGAGGGCGGCGACATCGTCCAGCCTCTGGCCAATGGCACCATCGAGGAGGACGACGTGATCGGCGACCTGTTCGAGCTGGTGCGCGGGCAGCAGACCGGCCGGCTGCCGGGCGATGTCACCAGCATCACGCTTTTCAAGTCTGTGGGCGCGGCGCTGGAAGACCTGGCGGCTGCCGAACTCGCGGTCGAGGCTACGGCTCGATAAGTGCGCCCGACTGTGCCAAGGCGGCAATCTCTGCCTCGCTGACGCCGGCCTCGGCCAGCACGGCGCGCGAATCGGCGCCCAGCAGCGGCGCCATGGTGCGGATGGCCGGCGGCGTGCGGCTCATGCGCATGGGCGGCTCGACCATCATGATCTCGCCCTCGCTGGGGTGCGGGTACTTGCGGAAGAGCTGGCGCCAGACGAGGTGCGGATCCTCGAAGAGGTCGGCGGGGCGCGACACCGGCGCGTTGGGGATCTGGCCCTCGTCGAGCAGCCTCACCCATTCGGCCGTGGTGCGGGCGGGCGCCAGGGCCTCGACCATGGCGTACATGTCATTGATGTGCATCGAACGGGCATTGAGCGTCGAATAGCGTGGGTCCTGCAGGACTTCCGGCCGGCCGACGATCTCGAAGAAGTTGCGCCAGTGCTTGTCGTTGTAAGGGAGGATCGCCATCCAGCCATCGAGCGTGCGGTACGGCTTGCGGGTGCGGGCGAGCAGGCGGGTGTAGCCGACCTCGCCTTCGTCGCCGAAGGTCCGCTCCCAGAGATGTTCGACCATCAGCCAGGCCGACATGGTCTCGAACATCGGCACCTCGACGAACTGGCCCTCGCCGGTGCGCTGGCGGTGCATCAGGGCCGACAAGGTCGAGAAGGCGAAGGTGAGGCCGACCGTCTTGTCGGCGATGATGGTCGGCGGATAGCGCGGGACGTCGTCGCCGGCGGCGCGGCCCATCAGATCGGCGATGCCGAAGCGTGCCTGGATGGCGTCGTCGTAGGCCGGCAGTTTTCCGTAAGGACCGTCGGCCGAGTAGCCATAGGCGCCGACATAGACGATGTCGGGTTTCACCTTGCGGATGTCTTCGTAGGACAGGCCGAGCCCTTCGATGGCTTGCGGCCGCAGCGCATGCACGAAGGCGTCGGCCGTCGCCACGACCCTGAGCAGGGCGTTGCGGCCCGCCTTGTCCTTGAGGTCGAGGCAGAGCGAGCGCTTGTTGCGGTTCACATAGAGGTAGGTCGGGCCCATGCCCGGCGACTTCGCCGGCCTGCCGATGTGGCGCACCGCATCGCCCTCCGGCGCCTCGACCTTGATCACGTCGGCCCCCTGGTCGGCCAGCAGCATGGTGCCGTAGGGACCGAGGATGATGTTGGTGAGATCGACGATCCTGATGCCTTCGAGCGCGCCGGGCATTGCATGGTCCTGTGCGGTGGGAACGTGCGCGACACTGCCATCGTCTTGACCATGCGTCATGGCCTCTGGCATTGCGACGCAAAACGCCAGGAAGATCACTGGAGGAAAGGCATGGACGTGCGGACGCAGATGCGAAACGCCGCACTCTACAATGCCGCCCGCGAGGCGGTGGTGGCCAGCGAGCGCCGCCTCACTTTTGCGCAGGCGTGGGAACGCGGCGTGCGCCTGGCGAACGGCCTGCTCGCGCTCGGCCTTGAGCCGCAGGACAGAGTCGGTGTCCTCGAGGACAACACTCTCGAATCGTCGGACTTCTTTCTGGGGGCGGCGATCGCCAACCTGGTGCGAGTGCCGCTCTACCCGCGCAATGCCCGCGAGAGCCATCTCCACATGCTGGGTCACACCGGCTGCGGTGCTGTCGTCGTGTCGGAGAAGTACGCTGACGAGATCGAGGCCGTGCGCAGCGAGCTGCCCGACCTCGCGCATGTCCTTGTCCGCGACTCGGGATACGAGGCCTGGCTTGCCGGACAATCGGCCATCGATCCCGATCCGGCGATCGATCCGCAGGACTATTTCATCATCCGTCACACCGGTGGCACGACGGGCAAGTCGAAGGGCGTCGCGTACACGCACCATGCCTGGCTCGCGGCGGGGCGCGACTGGTTCTACCTCTACCCGCCGGTCGAGCCGGGCGATTCGTGCCTGCATCTCGCACCGATCAGTCACGGCTCGGGCTATCTCTTCACGCCGATCTGGCTGGGCGGCGGCCGCAACGTCATGGTCGAGAAGTTCGATCCGGCGAGTCTGCTCGATCTCATGCAGAAGGAGCGGACCGGCTACATGTTCATGGTGCCGACGATCCTGAACGCCATCAACCGGATCCCCGGCATCGAGAGGCGCAAGTTCCCCCATCTGAAATGCATGCTGGTGTCGGCCGCGCCGATCTCCGACGAAACCGCGCTCAAGGCCTACGAGATTTTCGGAAACGCCATGTATCAGGGGTACGGACAGACCGAGGTACTACCTGTAGCGATGATGGGGCCGCGCCAATGGTTCGCCAAGGACGTGCCGGGGTCGCAGCCGCTGCGCGCTTGCGGCATGCCGCTGCCGTTCGCCGAGCTTCAGACTTGGGACGAGAACAACAAACCGGTGCCGCCGGGCGAGCCCGGCGAGATCGTCGCCAGGACCGAAGGACAGATGCAGGGCTTCTGGAACAATCCGGAGGCGACGGCCGAGCGCATCGTCGATGGCTGGGTGAAGACCGGCGATATCGGCCGCCTCGACGCCAACGGCTACCTTTACATGCTCGACCGCGCCGACGACATGGTGATCTCCGGCGGCTTCAACATCTATCCGGCAGAAATCGAGAACGTCATCGCCGCCCATCCCGCCGTCCTCGAGGTCGTCGTGTTCGGCATTCCCGACCCGCGATGGGGCGAGACTCCATGTGCGGTCGTCTGCGTGAAGCCGGAGAGCGCAGTGACTGAGAAAGAACTCGTCGAGCTCTGCGCCGTCCATCTCGGCAACCACAAGCGCCCGGGCAGGATCGTGATCCGCCGCGATCCGCTGCCCAAGACGCCGGTCGGCAAGATCCGGCGCAAGGAACTGCGCGAGCCCTTCTGGACAGGTCACGAGCGGCGGGTTGCAGGAAACTGACGCGCTGCGCGCTGCCGTGCCAAAGTGACCGAGTCAAGAGGGTCGCCCATTCACCTTCGACAAAGGGTGTTATGTGACCGTTGTGCGACGCGCGTTGACGGTGTAGCCAAGGAGAAGCAGGGCCGGGGGGGCGATGCGAAGCAACGTTGCGAAAAAGCAGCACGAGCCGAAGACGGCATCGAGCACGGCATCCAGGCCCTATCGCATCGAAGATCAAATCGGCTATCTGCTGCGCCGTGCCCATCAGCGGGCGAGTGCCATCTTCCAGATCGGCATCGGCGATCCCAACATCACGCCGACGCAGTACTCGAGCATGGTGAAGCTGCACGAGTACACCGAGCTCTCGCAGAACCTGCTCGGCCGTCTCGTCGGCATGGACAAGGCCACGATGCAGGGCGTGGTGCGGCGGCTCAAGGAACGTGGCCTGGTCGATTCGCGTCCCGACCCCGGCGATGCGCGGCGCACGCTGCTCAGCCTGACGACCGAGGGCCAGCGACTCGTCGCCAAGCTCCTCCTCAACGGTCCGGCGGTCTCGCGCGAGACGCTGAAGCCGCTCACCGCGCAGGAGCAGAAGCAGCTCCTCGACCTGCTCTCCAAGATCGGCTGAATTCGACTCATTCGTTTGACTCGCACCGATGCTGTGGCATCGTGCGTACACGAACGATATGGGCGATTACCTCCGACCCCGAGGCCTTGAAGAGGCACTTCAGGCCATGACCAAGCCGTTCACGGTGCTGGCCGGCGGCACCGATTTCTATCCGGCGCGCGTCGGCCAGACCGTCACCGAGGATGTGCTGGACATTGCGGGAATCGCCGATTTGCGCGGCATTTCCGCCACTTCCGGCGGCTGGCGCCTGGGCGCCACGACGACGTGGAGCGAACTGGTCGAGGCCGATCTGCCGGCGTTGTTCGACGGGTTGAAGCAGGCGGGCCGCGAGGTCGGCGGCCGGCAGATCCAGAACGCCGGAACGCTGGCCGGCAACCTCTGCAACGCCTCGCCGGCGGCCGACGGCGTGCCGCCGCTGCTGGCGCTCGATGCCGAGATCGAGATCGCAAGCCGCGCCGCTAGGCGCCGCCTGCCGCTTTCGCAATTCATCACCGGCGTGCGCCAGACGGCGCTGAAGCCCGGTGAACTGGTCGTGGCGATCCATGTGCCGCGGCCGCGCCACGACGCGCGGGCTGCGTTCCTGAAGCTCGGCGCGCGGCGCTACCTCGTGATCTCTATCGCGATGGCATCGGTCGTCCTCGAGGTTGCCGACGGTACGGTCGTTGCCGCACGCGTGGCGGTCGGCGCCTGCTCGCCGGTGGCGCAGCGTCTGCCGGCGCTCGAGCAGGCCCTGGCCGGCGCGCCGCTCGACGGCCGGCTGGGCGACCGCGTCGACCGCGCGCATCTCGCGCCGCTCTCGCCGATCGACGACGTGCGCGGCAGTGCGGGCTACCGCAGCGAGGCCGTCCTTGTCCTGTTGCGCCGTCTGCTCCAGGCGGTGGCGACATGAAGGTAGCGTTCACTCTAAACGGGGCGGCCACGATGTGGGACGGCGCGCCGGTCACGCGACTTGCTGCCGCACTCCGCGACGATCTGGGCCTCACCGGGACCAAGGTCGGTTGCGACGCGGGCGATTGCGGCGCCTGCACGGTGCTGCTCGATGGACGACAGGTCTGTTCCTGCCTGGTCGCCATGGGACAGGTCGGCGGCCGCACGGTCGAGACGGTCGAAGGCCTGGGCGTGGGGCGGGGCGGTGGAACCCTGGCAAAGCTGCAAGACTCCTTTCTCGCCCACGGCGCCGCCCAGTGCGGCATCTGCACGCCCGGCATGCTTATGGCGGCTGAGGAGCTGGCGCGCCGGACGAGCAAGCCGACGCGAAGCGAGGTCGAGGATTTCCTGGGCGGCGTGCTGTGCCGCTGCACCGGCTACTCCAAGATCGTCGATGCGGTCATGGATGTCGTGTCGTCCATGGATCGGCCGGCCGCCGGCCAGGCCGTCGGGGCGCGCCTCGTGCGGGTCGACGGCCATGCTAAGGTTACCGGCCACGACCGATTCGGAGCCGACGGCGTGCCGAAGGATGCGCTCTGGATCCGCGTCGTGCGCTCACCGCATGCCCGCGCCTGCTTCGAGCTGGGCGATCTCGGGCCGTTGCGTGCGCGACTGGCCGCCGTGCTGACTGCTGCCGACGTGCCGTTCAACGGCTTCGGGATCTATCCCGACATCAAGGACCAGCCGGTGCTGGCCGACGGGATCGTGCGCTATCGCGGCGAGGCGGTCGTGGCGATGGTCGGCACACGGGCCGAGTTGATGGCGATCCGCGACAAGGACGTGCCGATCGTCTGGACGCCCGAGCCGCCGGTGTTTGGCGTGGATGCCGCGACGGCACCTGGCGCGCCGCTGGTGCAGGCCGGCCGGCCGAAGAATCTGCTGCTGGAAGGCGGCGTGAAGCGCGGCGATGCGGCCGCGGCCTTCGCCGGATGCGCTGCCGTGGCCGAAGGCACATTCGAGACGGCTTTCGTCGAGCACGCCTACATCGAACCCGAGGCCGGCTGGGCCGAGCGGGTGGGCGACCGGATCGAGATCCACGCCACGACCCAGACGCCCTACATGGACCGCGACGAGATCGCGAGCGTGATGCGGCTCGCGCCCGAGGCGGTGCGCGTCGTGCCGACCGCCTGTGGCGGCGGCTTCGGCGGCAAGCTCGATCTTTCGGTGCAGCCGCTGGTCGGCATCGCGGCCTGGAAGCTCGGGCGGCCGGTGGCCTTGGTCTACACGCGACCCGAGAGCATGGCGGCCTCGACCAAGCGGCATCCCGCGCGCATCGCGGCGCGGTTCGGCTGCGATACCGAGGGCAGGCTGGTGGCCTGCGACGTGCGCGCGACGTTCGACACCGGCGCCTATGCCTCGTGGGGACCGACCGTGGCCAACCGTGTGCCGGTACACGCGATGGGCCCGTACGCGATACCCAACGTGCGAACCTGGGGCGAGGCCTTCTTCACCAACGGCCCGCCGGCCGGCGCCTTCCGCGGCTTCGGCGTGCCGCAGGCCGCCTTCGCCCACGAGGCGATGATGGACGAGCTGGCCGACGGGATCGGCATGGACCGGCTCGAGTTTCGCCATCGCAACGCGCTGCGCGTCGGCGACACGACGGCGACCGGCCAGACGCTTGCCCATTCGGCGGGGCTGGCGCAGTGCCTCGAGGCACTGCGGCCGGGCTGGCGGCGCGCGCGCGCAGAAGCGGCAGCGTTCAACGCCGCGGGCGGAGCGAAACGGCGTGGCGTCGGCATCGGCTGCATGTGGTACGGCATCGGCAACACCTCGATGTCGAACCCCTCGCACATGCGGGTCGGCCTGTCGCCGGCCGGCAAACTGACGCTCTACAACGGCGCCGTCGACATCGGGCAGGGCAGCAACACGATCATGACCCAGATCGCGGCCGATGCCGTCGGGCTGCCGGCCGCGCAATTCCAACTCGTCGCAGGCGACACCGATCTCACGACCGATGCCGGCAAGACCTCGGCCTCGCGCCAGACCTTCGTCTCGGGCAAGGCGGCGGAGAAAGCAGGGTTGGACCTTCGCCAGCAGATACTGCGTCTTGCCAATGCCGGGCCCGATGCGGCGCTGTCTCTCGAGGGCGCCAAGCTCACGGTGCGCGACGGTGCAGACGTGCGCACCATCGATCTCGCGACTGTAGGTCCACTGATGGGCGAGGGCGTGTTCGATCCGCCCACGACGCCGCTCGATGCCGACGGCCAGGGCGTGCCTTATGCGACCTATGCGTTCGCCGCTCAAATGGCCGAGATCGAGGTCGATATCGAGCTGGGCATCGTGAAGGTGCTGCGCATCGTGGCGGCACACGATGTCGGCAAGGCGATCAACCCGACCCTGGTTGAGGGCCAGATCCAGGGCGGCGTGGCGCAGGGGCTGGGGCTCGCGCTCATGGAAGAGTATCTCCCTGGCCGCACCGAGAACCTGCACGACTATCTCATCCCGACGGTCGGCGACGTGCCGCCGATCGAGTGCATCCTGATCGAGGACCGCGAGCCGCTGGGTCCGTCGGGCGCCAAGGGCGTCGGCGAGCCGGGGCTGGTGCCGACTGCGCCGGCGATCCTGGGCGCGGTCCATCACGCGACCGGCGTGCGCGCCACCAGAGTTCCGTTGTTGCCGCACCGGCTGCGCGAGGCCATCGTTGCGCTGAAGGGGAAGAGGTCATGAGCGACGACATCTCGCTCACCGAAGCCGAACGCAGCGCCGGCATCGTGCGCTGCGACGCTTGTCCCGTGCTCTGCCGCATCCGGCCCGGCCGCGCCGGCGCCTGCGATCGCTACGCCAACGAAAGCGGCGCCCTGGTGCGGGTCGATCCGCTGGTGCTGCTGGCCAAGCCCGACCTCGCGCGCGTCGCGTTCGTCGAAGGCAGCACCTCTTGGGCGGGCGAGCTGGGCAAGGGTGAAGGTGCGTTCGTGACGGGCATCGGCGCCACCACGACCTATCCCGACTACAAGCCGGCGCCGTTCATCGTCTCCTCGAGGCACGACGGCGTCGACATGGTCACCGTCGTGACCGAAGGCATCTTCAGCTACTGCGGCGTCAAGGTGAAGATCGACACCGACCGCTATCTCGGACCCGAGCAGGCGGCGGTCCGCGTGAAGGGCGAGGCGGTGGGTCACGTCACGACAGCGGAGTACGGCTCGCAGATGCTATCGCTGGGCGGCGTGCATCACCTGACGGGAGGCAGCAAGAAGGAGGGCGTCGTCACCTGCGACACCCTGCTGGCGCTCTGCAACCGCGACGCGGTCGAACTCTCGATCGACGGCGGATCGAGTGTGATCGTGCAGGCCGACAGGCCGCCGATCGTGAACGGCGTGCTGGAAGAACGCATGCGGGTGGGCTGTGGGTCGGCCGCAATCGGCATGTTCGCGCCGCAGTGGAAGGGCCATGTCGACGAGGTGATCGTGGTCGACGATCACATCACGGGCGTCCTGAGCGAGCATCAGGGTGGCGTCTTCCTCGACATGAAGCCGGCCGGCATCCGTGTGCGGGGGCGCCGCTCGACGCCGGGCCGCTATTTCCAGGTGGCCGAGCCCGGCCTCGGCTGGGGCGGTACCAACGTCAGCGATCCGCTGGAGATCATCGAGAAGATCGACCCCAAACAGGCCTGGCCGGGGCTGAAGCTGCTGATGGTCTCGACCACGGGCGAGCATTCGGCGTGGTTCGAGCTCGACCGGGACCTGAAGCCGCGGCCGGCCGAGATGCCGGGGCCCGTGCGCCACGTCGTGGAGCGCATTGCGGAGAATTGCGAGCCCGCGCTCTGCACTGTGCTGTTCATGGCCGGTGCCGGCGGCTCGCTGCGCGCCGGTGTCACGGAAAACCCCGTGCGGCTGACGCGCTCCGTGCGCGACACGCTGACCAAGGTGACCCTGGGCGGCGTGCCGGCCTATGTCTGGCCGGGCGGCGGCATCACGATCATGGTCGACGTGGCGAAGATGCCGGAGAAATCCTTCGGCTACGTGCCGACGCCGGCTTTGGTGGCGCCCATCGAGTTCACCCTGCGCGCCGACGACTACGCCGCGTTGGGCGGCTACGCCTCGCGCGCCGTCAGCCTCGAAGACGTGCTGGCCCGCCACAAGGTCAAGGTCGAATGAGTGCTGTTGCCGCCCGCCTCGCCGACGGCCGGCTGCACCTGCAGCACGGGCCGATCGATCTTGTCATCGAGGCGTTCGGCGCCGCCGGCGAGGTCGAGCGCGCCTACGGGCAGGCGATCGATCGCTTCGGCGACATCCTCCCCGCCTTGGTCGGCGAACTGCCGCTGCTGCGGCGCCCCCTGGGCGAGGCCTATCCGTTGCTGCAGGGGCCGGTGGCGCGGCGCATGGCCGAGGCGGCGTGGCCGCATCGCGCCAACTACATCACGCCCATGGCCGCCGTCGCCGGCGCTGTGGCCGACGAGATGCTGCAGGCGATGGTGCGGGGCCGCACGCTCAACAAGGCCTACGTGAACGACGGTGGCGATATCGCGATTCATCTTGCGCCAGGCCACGAGCTGCGCGCCGGCATCTTCGCGCGCGCTCTGGACGGCGTGGCGCGACTCAGCTTCGAGCGGCCGGTGCGCGGCATCGCGACATCGGGCCGTGACGGGCGGTCCTTTTCGCTGGGTATCGCCGACTCTGCAACCGTGCTGGCCGCCAATGCCGCTGCGGCCGATGCGGCGGCGACGATGATCGCCAATGCCGTCAATGCCGCTCATCCCTCGATCGAGCGGCGGCCGGCGCGCGACCTCGATCCCGACAGCGATCTCGGCGATCTCGCCGTGACTGTCGCGGTGGGGGACCTGCCGCGAGGATTGGTCGACGAGGCGCTGGACCGCGGTGCCGCCGAAGCACGGCGGCTACGGCTCGCCGGCCTGATCGACAGCGCGGCGCTCTCGCTGCAGGGCGAATGGCGCATCGAGGCGGGCGGCACGCCGCTTGCTCTGGCGGAGGCGGGATGAGCGATCTGGTGAAGGTGCGGAAGTACGTGGCGACGGTCGAGGAGACGCTGCACGACGGCGGTCCTGTCCTGGCACGACCGGTGACCAAGGCCGTCGTCGGCGGCGTGGTTGCCAACCCCTACGCCGGGCGGCACGTCGCGGACATCCAGCCGATGATGAAGGCGCTGGAACCGCTGGCGATCGATCTCACGGAGCGCGTGATGAAGGTGCTGGACGCCAAGGGCTCCGAGCTCGAGGCCTATGGTAAGGGCGCCATCGTCGGCCTGAATGGCGAGCTAGAGCACGCCGCACTCTGGCACCAACCTTCGGGCTTCGGCATCCGCCATGCCATGGGTGGGGCCAAGTCGATCGTGCCCTCGACGGTGAAAGTCGCGGCGGCCGGCACGCGCATCGACATCCCGTTGCATCACGTGATGGCGGCCTATGTGCGCAGCCATTTCGACGCCATAGAGTTCTGCGTGCCCGACGGGCCCAAGCCCGACGAGATCGTGTTCATCGTCGCGGCCTCGATCGGCGGCCGGCCACATGCCCGCGTCGGCGGGCTGACGCCGGCCGAAATCAAGCTGGGGGACGGCCAACGATGAGCGATCCCCGGCTCGATCCGCTGACCGCCGCCGTCAAGGCGCTGGACGACTACATGGCCGCGCTGAACCGCAACGACGAGCCGGCTATCAACAAGGCGTGCAACTTCCCGCACGTGCGGCTGGCCGGCGGCAAGGTCGTCGTGTGGCCCAAGCACGGCGACTACAAGCTTGGCGATTTCCGCGCCCGCGCCGGCGACGGTTGGCATCGCAGCCAGTGGGACGAGCGCAGCGCCATCCATGTCGGCGAGCGCAAGGTGCATCTCAAGGTGAAGTTCAGCCGCTGGCGCGGGGATGGCTCGCTGATCGGCCGCTTCGAGACGATCTACATCGTGACCCTGCAGGACGGTCACTGGGGCATACAGGCGCGATCGAGTTTCGCCGATTGAGCGCTTGTGAGGTGCGGGGCGGGCTCGGTACGCTCGCCCCGGGGAGAACGAGTTTCGCAAATCCACTAAGGGGGACGTTCATGCTGACCCGCAATCGATTGCTTACCGGAACTGCCGCGCTCGTCGCGCTGTCATTGGCGGGTCCGGCCGCCGCCCAGGCGCCGATCAAGATCGGCGAGATCAACAGCTACAAGGTCTTCCCGGCCTTTCTCGAGCCCTACAAGAAGGGCATCGAGCTGGCCGTCGAAGAGGTCAATGCGGCGGGCGGCGTGATCGGCCGCAAGATCGAGATCGTGAGCCGCGACGACAACGCCAATCCCGGCGAGGCGGTGCGCGTCGCCGAGGAGCTGCTGAGTCGCGAGGGTGCGGCGTTCCTGATCGGCACCTTTCCCTCGCATGTCGGCCTCGCGGTCGCCGACTTCGCCAAGCAGCGCAAGGTGCTGTTCATCGCTGCCGAGCCGCTCACCGACAAGATCGTGTGGGATGTCGGCAATCCCTACACGTTCCGCCTGCGTACCTCGACCTACATGCAAACGGCGATGCTGATTCCCGACGCCGCCAAGCTCAAGAAGAAGCGCTGGGCGATCGTCTATCCGAATTACGAGTACGGCCAGTCGGCAACGGCAGCGTTCAAGAAGCTGCTGAAGGAGAAGCAGCCCGACGTCGAGTTCGTGATCGAGCAGGCGCCGCCGCTCGGCAAGATCGACGCCGGCGCGGTGGCGCAGGCCATCGCCGACGCCAAGCCCGATGCGATCTTCTCCTCGCTGTTCGGTGCCGACCTCGCGAAGTTCGTGCGCGAGGGCCAGCAGCGCGGGCTGTTCAAGGGTGTGGAAGTGTTCAACCTGCTGGCGGGCGAGCCCGAGTATCTCGATCCGCTGAAGGAAGAGGCGCCGGACGGCTGGTATGTGACGGGCTATCCCTGGAGCGAGATCAAGACTCCGGAGCACACCAAGTTCCTCAAGGCCTACCAGGCGAAGTTCAAGGACTACCCGAGGCTGGGTTCGGTGGTCGGCTATGCCACCGTCATGTCGGCCGTCGAGGCGATCAAGAAGGCGGGCTCGCTCGACCAGGGCAAGCTGATCGCCGCGATGAGCGGGCTGAAGCTCATCACGCCGTTCGGCATGATCGAGTACCGGGCGCTCGACCATCAGTCGACCATGGGCGCCTATGTCGGCCAGATCGGCGTGAAGGACGGCAAGGGCTACATGAAGACCTGGCGTTTCGTCGACGGCAAGGACGCGCTGCCGAGCGACGCCGACGTCACGAAGATGAGGCCGAAGAACTGACGGTGACGCAGTCGCCGTCATCCCGAGCGAAGTCGAGGGATCTCGCCTGATGCAGGCGAGGTCTCTCCGCTCCGCGCTTCGCGCTCCGGTCGAGACGACGTTTTGACCCTCGCTTCCATTCTCATCCAGCTCCTGAACGGGCTGGCCGCTGCTGCGTCGCTGTTCCTGGTGTCGGCCGGCCTGTCGTTGATCTTCGGCGTGACGCGGATCGTGAACTTTGCGCACGGTTCGCTCTACATGCTGGGGCTCTACGGCGCCTACACGCTGATCCAGCTGTTCGGCCGCACGCCCATGGGGTTCTGGGGCGCCGTGGTCGTGGCCGCACTCGCCGTCGGCGTCGCGGGCGTGCTGATCGAGGTGCTGGTGCTCAGGCGCATCTATCGCGCCCCCGAACTGTTCCAGCTGCTGGCGACCTTCGCCGTCGTGCTGGTGATCAAGGACATCGCCCTGTTCGCCTGGGGGCCGGAGGATCTGGTCGGCCCGCGGGCGCCCGGCTTGTCGACGGCCGTCGAGATCATGGGGCGGCGCATCCCGGCCTACGACCTCCTGCTGATCGCCATCGGGCCCGTGGTGCTGGGGCTCATGTGGCTGCTGTTGACGCGCACGCGCTGGGGCGCGCTGGTCCGCGCCGCCACCCAGGACCGCGAGATGGTGGGCGCGCTCGGCGTCGACCAGGCGAGGCTCTTCACCTCGGTCTTCTTCGTGGGGTCGGTGTTGGCGGGACTGGGTGGCGCCCTGCAGATCCCGCGCGAGCCCGCCAATCTCGATCTTGATCTTTCCGTCATTGCCGACGCCTTCGTCGTCACCGTCGTGGGCGGGCTTGGCAGCATCGGCGGCGCCTTCCTGGCCGCCATCATCATCGGCGTCGCCAAGGCGTTCTGCATCGGCATCGGCAGCGTGACCTGGTTCGGCTTCGAGGTCTCCTTCTCCAAGCTCACCCTCGTGGTCGAGTTCCTGATCATGGCGCTGGTGCTGGTCGCCCGGCCCTACGGCCTGCTCGGCAAGCCGCAGGCGGCGCAACGCATCGCGGCCGACCCCGCGCCGCCGCTCCAGGTTCCGTCCTGGATGTTCTCGCTGGTGTGGCTTGCGTTGCTGCTCCTGGCGCCGCTGGTCACCGACCGCTACGCCGCCATCCTGCTGACCGACATCGTCTGCTTCGCCCTGTTCTCGGTCTCGCTGCATTTCATCATGGGCCCGGCCGGCATGGTCTCGTTCGGCCATGCCGCCTATTTCGGCATCGGCGCCTATGCCGCGGGCCTGCTGCTGAAGAGCGCCGGTCTGCCGATGGAGGCGGCGATCCTGGTCGCGCCGCTGGTCGCCGGCGCCTTCGCCATCGTCTACGGCTGGTTCTGCGTCCGCCTTTCGGGCGTCTACCTCGCCATGCTGACGCTCGCCTTCGCGCAGATCAGCTGGTCGATCGTCTTCCAGTGGGATTCCTTCACCGGCGGCAGCAACGGCATGGTCGGCGTCTGGCCGTCCGCGTGGTTCGCCTCCAAGACCGCCTACTACTATCTGGCGCTGGTGCTCTGCGGTGCAGGCATCGCCTTCCTGTGGCGCGTGCTGTTCTCGCCCTTCGGCTTCACCCTGCGCGCCGGCCGCGATTCGCCGCTGCGCGCCGAGGCGATCGGCATCGACCTGCGTGGCTTCCAGTGGGCGGCCTTCGTGCTGGTCGGCGCGCTGGCGGGCCTCGCCGGCGCGGTCTACGCCTTCTCCAAGGGCAGCATCTCGCCCTCGGCCATCTCGATCGCCCAGTCGACCGACGGGCTGATCATGGTGCTGCTGGGCGGCGTCGAGACGTTGACCGGCCCCGTCGTCGGCGCCGCGATCTTCACCTGGCTGCGCGACGTCGTGGCCCGCAACACCGATTTCTGGCGCGCCGTCCTGGGCGGCGTGATCCTGGTGATCGTGCTCCTGTTCCCGCAGGGTTTGGTCGGCGGCCTGAAGGTGCTGCTTACACGCTGGTGGGAGAAGCGCGCATGAGCGCCGCCGTGCTCCAGGTCGAGGGTCTGCACAAGGCGTTCGGCGGCGTTCAGGCGGTCGCCGATGTTTCGTTCGCCGTTACGGCGGGCGAGATGCTGGCGCTGATCGGTCCGAACGGCGCAGGCAAGAGCACCTGCTTCAACATGCTGAACGGCCAGGTCGCGCCGGACGCGGGCATCGTGCGCCTCGACGGCCGCGACATCGTGGGGCTCCGGCCGCGCGCCATCTGGCGGCTGGGTGTCGGCCGCACCTTCCAGATCACCGCCACCTTCGCCTCGCTCTCGGTGCGCGAAAACGTGCAGATGGCGCTCTATTCCCATGCCGGCCGGCTGCGGTCCCTGCTGTCGCGTTTCGGTGCCGTGTTCCACGCCGAGGCCGACTCGCTCCTGGACCAGGTCGGCATGCTCGACCAGGCGGATCGAACCTGCGGCGTGCTGGCCTACGGCGATCTCAAGCGGGTCGAGCTCGCCATCGCGCTCGCCAACGAGCCGAGGCTCCTGCTGATGGACGAGCCGACGGCGGGCATGGCGCCCAAGGAGCGCGTCGCCCTCATGGAGCTGACGGCGAGCCTCGCCCGGGCCCGCAACATCGCCGTGCTCTTCACCGAGCACGACATGGACGTGGTCTTCTCCCAGGCCGACCGCATCATCGTGCTCGACCGCGGCCAGCTCATCGCCGGCGGTACCCCCGAGGCGGTGCGCAACAACCCGAACGTCCGTGCAGTCTATCTCGGGAGCATGCATTGATGGCGTCGGCCATGCTCCAGGTGAAGGATGTGCACGCCTACTACGGCCGCGCCCACATCCTGCACGGCGTCTCGCTGGAGGCGCGTGAGGGCGAGGTCGTGGCGCTGCTCGGCCGCAATGGCGCGGGCAAGTCGACGGCGATGAAGGCGATCATGGGGCTGGTGCCGCCGGCGCGCGGCGAGGTGAGCTTCGGGGGGCGTCGCATCGAGCGCCTGCCGCCCTACCGTATCGCGCGGCTGGGGCTGGGCTATGTGCCGGAGGAGCGGCGCATCTTCACCGAGCTCACGGTCATGGAGAATCTCGAGGTCGGTCGCCAGGCGGCCCGCGGCGGCGCGCCGGCCTGGACGGAGGAGCGGCTGTTCTCGCTCTTTCCCAATCTCGCCGCCATGCGCGAGCGGCCGGGTGGGCGCATGTCGGGCGGCGAGCAGCAGATGCTCACCATCGCGCGCACCCTGATGGGCAACCCGCGCTGCGTGCTGCTCGACGAGCCGTCGGAGGGGCTGGCGCCCATCATCGTTGAGCAGATGGCCAACTCCATCCGCGCCCTGAAGGGCGAGGGACTGTCGGTGATCCTCTGCGAGCAGAACCTGCATTTCGCGCAGGCTGTCGCCGATCGCGCCTACATCATCGAAAAAGGCCAGATCCGCTTCGGCGGCTCGATGGCCGAGCTGGCGGCCGATGCCGCGCTTCGCGAACAATATCTTTCGGTCTGAACATGTCTTCAAAGAGCAGCTTCACCGTCGGCATCGATGTCGGCGGCACTTTCACCGACCTTCTGGCGATCGACCCCGGCTCCGGCGAGGTGAAGCTCGCCAAGGTGCCGACGACCGTCGACAACCAGGCGATCGGCTTCATGGCGGCGCTCGCCGCGGCGGGCCTCGACCCCGCCGTGCTGCAGGCCGTGGTCCACGGCACGACAACGACGACCAATGCCCTGCTCGAACGCAAGATCGCCAAGGTGGGGCTCATCACCACGAAGGGCTTCCGCGACGTGCTGGAGCTCGGCCGCCGCACGCGGCCGCAGCCCTATGGGTTGCGCGGCACCTTTCGGCCGATGATCGACCGCGAGCTGCGGCTGGAGGTGCCGGAGCGCATGGATGCCGACGGCAAGGTGCTGACGCCGCTCGACGAGGCGGCCGTGGTGGAGGCCGCGAAGAAGCTGCAGGCGATAGGTTGCGAGGCCGTCGTCATCCACTTCCTGCACAGCTACATCAACGCCGCGCACGAGCGTCGCGCTGCCGAGATCGTGCGTGCGCTGTGGCCCAACAAGTACGTGACGGCGGGCCACGCCATCCTGTCGGAGTATCGCGAGTACGAGCGCGGCGTGACGGCCGCGGTCAACGCCTCGGTGCAGCCGGTGCTCGACCGCTACCTGTCGCGGCTGCGCAAGGAACTGCAGGCCAGGGGTTTCGACCGCGATCTGCTCGTCATGCAGGGCAATGGCGGCACGATCTCCTCGCCGCTGATCGCCGAGGCGGCGGTCAACACGGTGATGTCGGGGCCGGCGTCAGGCGTGATGGCGGCCGCCTACACCGGACGCGCTTCCGGCCATCCCGACCTCATCACCTACGACATGGGCGGCACCTCGACCGATGTCGGGCTGATCGAGGATGCCGTGCCGCAGGTCTCGGGTGAGCTCGAGCTCGAATATGCGATGCCGATCCACGTGCCGATGGTCGACGTGCACACGATCGGCGCCGGCGGCGGCTCGATCGCCTCGGTCGATGCGGCAGGCATGCTGCGCGTCGGGCCGGAGAGTGCGGGCGCGCGGCCGGGGCCGATCTGCTACGGCCGCGGCGGCACGGAGCCCACGATCACCGATGCCAACCTGATCCTGGGCCGGCTCAATCCCGACCGGCTGCTGGGCGTCGACAACAAGGTGACGCTGGACCGCGTGCGCGAGCTCACGCTGGAGAAGGTCGGCAAGCGCCTCGGCCTCGACGCCGAGGCGGCGGCCGCTGCGATCCTGCGCATCGCCAACGACCGCATGGCAGGCGCCATCCGGCTGGTCTCGCTGTCGCGCGGCCACGATCCGCGCGACTTCGCGCTGTTCGCCTTCGGCGGTGCCGGTCCGCTGCACGCCACGGCGCTGGCGCGCGAGCTCGCCATCCCCACCGTCCTGGTGCCGGCGCGGCCCGGCATCACCAACGCGCTGGGCTGCGTCGTGGCCGACCTGCGCCACGACTTTGTGCGCACCGTGAACAAGCCGTTGTCGGCTGTGGACGATGCCACCGTGGCGGCCATCTATGCTGAACAGGTGGCCGAGGGCGAAGCCACGATCGGCCGCGAGGGTGTGCCGGTGCGCGAGCTGCGCCGGGTGCTTACCGCCGACATGCAGTTCCAGGGGCAGAGCCACATCCTCTCGGTCGGCGTCGAGAGCGCGGCCATCGGCGTCGCCGGCCTGCACAAGGCGTTTGCCGCGGCCTACTTCCGCCGCTTCGGCATCGAGCTCGCCGAGATTCCGCCGGTTCTCGTCAATCTGCACACGGCGGTGATCGGCGTGCGGCCGGAGATTTCGCTCGGCGCGCTCGCGACGACAGAGCGGGCCCCCACGCTAGCCGCCGCGCAGGCGGGTGAGCGCCGCGTGTGGTTCAGCGACGGCTGGCGACAGACTCCCGTCTATGCGCGTGAGAAGCTGCCGCGCGACGCCGTGTTCGAGGGGCCCGCGATCCTCGAGCAGCTCGACTGCACTACCGTCGTCGAGCCGGGCGACAAGGTCCGACAGGACAAGCTCGGCAACCTGCTGATCGAGGTGCGCCCATGACCGGTCTTGTCGAAGTCGACTCCGTCGATGTCAACGTCCTGGTCGACAATGTCAGCGACTCGCTCTCGTCCGTCCCGTCCTTCGTCGAAACCGAGTTCGCGGGTCTCGGCCGCCGGCGCGGTGCCGCCTGGGTGCTGGGCGGCGCCTGCCTGTGCTGCGCCGCGCATGGCCTGTCCTGCTTGCTGACCATCCGCCGCGGCGAAGAAGTGCGTACCGTCCTGTTCGACACCGGGCCGGAGGACGGCGTGTTCGAGCAGAACGTCTCGCGGCTCGGCGTCGATGTCGGCCCGGTCGAGGCGATCGTGCTGAGCCACGGCCACTGGGACCATGGCGGTGCCATGCTGCGCGCGCTGCAGCTCATCCGGGACCGCAACGGCGGGCGCGAGGTCGCCTGCTACATGCATCCCGACATGTTCCGCAACCGCGGCAGCAAGCTGCCCGACGGCTCGTTCCGGCCGATGGAGGACGTGCCGTCGGCGGCGGCGCTCGGGATGCAGGGGGGCCGGGTGATCTCCACGCGCGAGCCGCAACTCGCTGCCGGCGACAGCGTCTATGTGAGCGGCGAGATCCCGCGGCGGAGCGGCTTCGAGCCCGGCCTGCCGGGACAGCATCGCCGCACCCTGGACGGCAGGGGCTGGGAGCCCGATGAGATGCTGTGGGACGAGCGCTTCCTCGCCTTCAACGTGCGCGGCAAGGGCCTGGTCGTGCTGTCGGCCTGCAGCCATGCCGGCGTGATCAACGTGCTGACCCACGCACGCGACTGCTTTCCGGGCGTGAACCTCCATGCCGTGCTGGGCGGGCTGCACCTCGCGGGCATCAACGAGCGCATCATCCCTGAGACTGTGGCGGCGCTGCGTGGCCTCGATCCCGACGTGATCGCGGCGGGCCACTGCACGGGTTGGCGCGCGATGGCCGCGCTCACCAACGCCTTCGGCGACGCGAAGCTCGCGCCGCTTTCGGTAGGCAAGCGCTTGCGCTTCTGAAGTCGTGACAGGGCCGCCCGATTGCGGCAGCTTCGCCGCACCAACGGGAGGAAACCAACGATGAAGGTGACAGACGTCGTCTGCCACATCCTGCAGTGCAAGGTGGAGAAGCCGTTCGTGTCGGCGCGCGGCTGGGTCTACGGCACGCGTTCGTCCTGCGTCGTCGAGATCTCGACCGACGAAGGCATCACCGGCTGGGGCGAGTGCTACGGCCCCTCGGCGGTGGCCAAGACCTTTATCGAGACCCAGTTCAAGGCGCGCGTGGTCGGCAAGGATCCGTTCGACGTCGAGGCGATCTGGGAGGACCTCTACAACAGGATCAAGGACTACGGCACGACCGGCATGGCGATCTCGGCCATCTCCGGCATCGACATCGCGCTGTGGGACATCATGGGCCGCGCCGTGAACAAGCCGGTGCACAAGCTGATCGGCGGCGCCTACCGCACCGAAGTCGTTCCCTACGCGACGGGCCTCTATTTCATCGATATGAACCGCCTCGTCGAGGAGGCAGTCGAGGAGGCGCTGGAGTTCAAGAACGACGGCTTCCAGGCGATCAAGATGAAGATCGGGCTGGGCGACCTCAAGCTCGACGCCAAGCGGGTCGCTGCCGTGCGCCAGGCGATCGGACCCGATGTGAAGCTCGCGGTCGACGCCAATCACTGCTTCTCGGTGCCCAACGCCATAAAGCTCGGCCGCATGCTGGAAGAGCACGACATCCTGTGGTTCGAGGAGCCGGTCAGCCCCGAGGACCACGACGGCTACATCGAGGTGACGCGCGCGCTCGACATGGCGGTGGCCGGCGGCGAGAACGACTTTACGCGTTGGGGCTTTCGCGACGTGATTGCCAAGAAGGCCATGGACATCGTGCAGCCGGATCTCTGCGCCGCCGGCGGCTTTTCCGAGTGCCGCAAGATCGCCACGCTCGCCAGCGCCTTCGGCGTCGAATGCGTGCCGCACGCCTGGGGCTCGGTCATCGGCCTTGCCGCCACCGTGCAGTTCCTGGCAGCCCTTCCCGATCAACCGCCCGCGTTCCGTCCCATGCCGCCGATGCTCGAGTTCGAGCAGACCCCCAACCCGCTGCGCGACACGCTGGCCAAGGAGCCGATCGAGCAGAAGAAAGGCATCGTCAAGGTCCCGACCGGCCCCGGCCTCGGCATAGAAATCGATCGCGAGGTCCTGAAGAAATACAAGGTGGCCTAGGGATCACGCCATGAAGATCGTCGACGTAAAGGCCTATCCGACCAGCTACCGCGTGCCCAAGGAGCTGCAGGTGTCGCTCGGCATCGGCACCATGACCAAGCGCGACTGCGTGGTGGTCAAGGTGACGACCGAGGACGGAATCGTCGGCTGGGGCGAGAGCCATCATGCGCGTTCGCCGGGCAGTATTGGCCATCTGATCAACACGACGCTGAAGGGCTTCGTCGTCGGCATGGATGCCACCGACACGGTCGGCATCTGGGCCAGGATCTACAAGTTCCAGCTTGGCTCGCACGGCATGGGCGCCGCCACCGCCATGGCGATGAGCGGCCTCGACCAGGCGCTGTGGGACATCAAGGGCAAGGCCGTCGGCTGGCCGCTCTACAGGCTGCTGGGCGGCAGCAACAGGCCGGTGCCGGCCTATGCCGGCGGCATCTCGCTGGGTTACCAGGAGCCCCGGTCATTGGTGGCCGAGGCCGAACCGATGGTCGAGGCGGGCTACAGGGCGCTGAAGCTGCGCATTGGCGACACGGTCGCGAACGACATCGCGCGCATGACGGCGATCCGCAAGCGCTTTCCCGACGTCGCGATCCTGACCGACGCCAACACCGGCTACACCGTGGCCGACGCGCGCCGCGTCATGCCGGCGATGGACGAGCTCGACATCGCGTGGCTGGAGGAGCCGTTTCCCGCGCACGACCATCGCTCCTATGCGCTGGCCCGGACGTACGGCCGTACGCCGCTGGCGGCCGGCGAGAACCACTACACGCGCTTCGAGTTCCACCGGCTGATCGAGGACGGCAGCATCACCATCCTGCAGCCCGACCTCTCCAAGTCGGGTGGCATCACCGAGGTCCAGAGGATCGCCGCCGCCGCCTCGATGTGGAAGCTGCCGATCCATCCGCACAGCTCGATGACCGGCCTCAACCACGCCGTCTCGATCCACTTCCTGGCGTCGATCGACAACGGCGGCTATTTCGAGGCCGATCTGTCCGTGGCCAACAAGTTCCGCGACGAGCTGGGCAGCGCGCCGTGGCAGATCGGCAGGGATGGTTGCGTGCGTCCGCTCGACAAGCCCGGCATCGGCGTCGAGATCGACGAGAAGTTCCTGATCGCCCACCCGGTGATCGAGGGGCCGGGCTACGTTTAGGCCGCCACGACCAGAGTCGAGGCAAGCTGCCGCACCGATTTCACCATCGCCATGGCGACAAGCTTGCCGGTCTTGCGGTTCTCCTCGCTGACGGCCACGTCCTCCATGAAGGTGAAGCGGCCGAACGCACCCTTGGCTTCCAGCTCGACGATGTGCGTGGTGATGGTGGGATCGGCCACGATCACGACGCGGGTCCTGTCGAGGCCGATGCCGGCGATCGCGGCGGCGGCGGAAATGTTGACGTTCTGTGGATAGAGTTTGGCGCCCTCGCGCACCGGGCCGTCGAACACGGTGTGCGGCTCGGTGAGCCCGTCGAGATCGACCAGCTTCTCCGCGACTGTGCCCTTCCAGGCCGACGGATCCTTGCGCACCGTGACGGTGACGCTCTCCAGCCCGCCGGCCGCGGCGCTGCTCAATATGTCGAGCGCACCGATGCCGGCGGACGGCAGGATCAGCCGGGCGCCGTTGGCCGCGGCCGCCGCCAACAGGCGATCGAACAAGGCGGTGTCGGTGAAAGCACCGACCGAGGTGACGAGGAAATCCGCGCCGCCTTCCAGCACGCGCTGGCCGTGCGTGCGCACCGCCTCGTGGCCGGCGCATTCGGCGACAGCATCGAACTGGTGCGCGAAGAAGCGGTCGGGGTCGTTGGTCAGCACGCCTTCATTGCGCGGCCGCTTCACTAGCACTGACACCAGCTCGATGTCCTTCAGGCCCGCCGCCTCGACATGCTTGCCGATGGCGCCGTAGCCGATCATGCCCAATCGGAGCAAGGGCCGGACGGTCACTTGAGGCGTGCCTCGATCCAGCGCGCCCAGGCGATGAGCTGGTCGTCGCTGCCGTGCTTGCCGATGAGCTGCACCGAGAGCGGCAGGCCGAACGGGCCGGTGTTGAAGGGCAGCGCGATGCAGGGCGTGCCCAGCAGGGTCCAGAAGCGGTTGAACAGCGGATCGCCGGTGTTGCCGAGGCCGGCCGGCGCCTCGCCCTTGGCGGCGGGCGCCAGCAGCAGATCGAACTTCTCCCAGGCATCGGCGAGCTGGCCGATCACGATCCGCTTGCGCTTCTTCGCATCGGCGTATTGGCGGCGGTTCACGGCGTCGCCGTCGACCATCACGGCCTTCATGATCGGCGAGAAGAGGTGGGAGAAACGTTTGCGCTCCTTCGCATAGGATTGCGTCGCCTCCTTGGTCATGATGCGGTTCTGCGCCTGCACCAGTCCGCTCCAAGACTCGGGCGCCACCCATTCACGCACGCGCGCTCCGGCCGCCCGCAGGGTGCGGGCCGCTTCCAGCATGTTCTTCTGATTGTACGGTTCGGCTTGGTCCCACCAGGGCGTGCGTACGAATCCGATCCGCGGCGCCTGCTTCGGCGGGTCGGCCGGCGCATGGCCGTAGGCGGCGCGGATGAGGGCAAGGTCGTTCGCCTCGCGGGTGAAGAAACCCAGCGTGTCGAGGCTCTTGGCGTAGGCTTTCACGCCGGTCATGTCGGCCCAGCCATAGGTGCCCTTGTAGGCCACGACGCCGTTGAATGCGCCGGGCCGGATCACCGAGCCCGCGGTCTGCGTGCCGTAGCCCACCGGCACCATGAAGTCGGCGACGGCCGCAGCCGAGCCCGAGGACGAGCCGGCCGGCGTGTGGCGGAGGTTGTGCGGGTTGTGCGTCTTGCCGGCATGGCCGCCCGCGAACTCGGTCGTCACCGACTTGCCGAGCACGATGGCGCCCGCCTTCACGAGCTGTGCCACGCAGGCCGCGTCCTTGCCCACGATATGGTCGCGGTAGATCGGTGAGCCGCAGGTTGTCGGCATCACCTTCGTCGAGATGATGTCCTTCACCGCGAGTGGGATGCCGTGCAACGGGCCGACGGGACGCGCGCGCTTGTCCAGCATGTCGGCCCGCTTGCGGGCACCCTCGGGATCGAGCGCTTCCCAGGCATGGACCTGGCCCTCGCGCGCTTCGATCCGGTCGAGGCAGGCCTCGACCAGGTCGCGGGCCTTGAGCCGCTTGTCGGCCATGCGCCGCACGGCCTCGCCGGCCGACAGCCTGTTCGGCGATTTCGCCATGCGTTCTTCCCCCTCGTCCGTGGTTCGGCGCATGATGGCCGAGCCCACAACGGAAAGGTAGCCCATGCTCGACGATCCGCCGCTGCTCACGATCAAGGCCGGCTTCGCGCGGCCCGATCCGGCCAAGGTCTCGGCGCTTGAGGGCGCGCAGACCTCGCACCTGGTCGACGCCATGGACGGCCGCGGCGCGCTCGACTGGACCATCAAGCCCTGCGATCCGGGTAACGCGTCGTTCGTCGGCGTCGCCGTCACCTGCCACGCCTATCCCGCCGACAATCTCGCGCTGTTCGGCGCCATGGAGATCGCCCAGCCGGGCGACGTCATCATGTGCGCCAACGACTCCTATCGGCTGACGGCGCTGGTCGGCGACCTGGTGGCCGGCATGATGAAGAATGCCGGCCTCGCCGCCCTGGTCACCGACGGGCTGGCGCGCGACCGCGCCGGCATCGTGGCGGCAGGCCTGCCGCTCTTCTGCGCCGGCATCGTGCCCAACTCGCCGGCCAAGAACGGGCCAGGCAGCGTCGGTCTGCCGGTCACCATCGGCGGCGTGCCGGTGAGCTCAGGCGACGTGATCGTGGGCGATGCCGACGGTGTTGTGGTGGTGCCCCAGGCGATCCTCGACGTTACGATCGGGCGGCTGAAGGAAGTGCAGGCGGCCGAGGCCAAGGCCGAGGCAGCCGTCAAAGCCGGTGCTAGGATGACGGCGGGCGCGGCGGCGCTGCTCAAGTCGCCGCGCGTGCTCAGATTGTAGGAGACCACCATGCCTCAGGGTCTGCCGTTCAAGGTCCAGAAGCTCGGCCACGCCGTGGTCAACGTCAGCGATCTCGAGAAATCGAGGCGCTTCTATACCGAGGTGCTGGGCTTCAAGGTTTCCGACGTCTATCCGCCCAACATGATGCCGGGCGGCATGGTGTTCCTGCGCTCCAACGGCGATCACCATTGCCTGGCGCTGGTCGGCGGCGCCCCGGCTGCGGGCTCTGCGGTGCGCACCCTGCATCATCTCGCCTTCGAACTCGCCACCCTCGAGGAAGTGTTCCGTGCGCGCGACCATCTCAAGGCCCACGGTGCGGAGATCGTCTACCAGGGTCGCCGCCGCGCCGGCTGCCAGGTCTCGGTCGAGTTCCTCGATCCGGACGGCCACCATCTCGAACTCTACTGGGGCGTCGATCAGATCGGTTCCGACGACCGCGTGCGGCCGGCCGAGGAGTGGCGGCAGACCATGACGCTCGAAGACGCCGTGCGCGTCGCGCCGCCCGGCCAGGACACTACGCTTCACGACCCCAGCCTGAAGGCGCGCATCCATGACTGAGAGCCCAATGTTCCATGACGGCAACCGCCGCCTGCAGGACCAGTTCGCGAGCCGCCGCATCGCCGACCGGCTGGTCGAGAAGCTGACGCGGGTCGCGTTCTCCGACGGCGACCGCACTTTCATCGAGGGCGCGATGTTCTTCTTCCTGGCGACGTCCGACGATCGAGGCCGGCCCGACTGCTCCTTCAAGGGCGGCACGCCTGGATTCGTGCGGGTCGTGGGCCCGGACGAGCTCGCGTTCCCAGACTACGACGGCAACGGCATGTTCAAGAGCCTGGGCAACATCCTGGTCAATCCCTCGGTCGGGATGCTGTTCATCGACATGGGCGAGAAGCCGCGCCGCATCAGGGTGAACGGCGAGGCGAGCGTGAGCGCCGACGATCCGCTGATGAAGACGTTCCCGGGCGCACAACTCCTGGTGCGCGTGAAGGCGCGGGCCATCTTTCCCAACTGCCCGCGCTACATAGTGACGCCGGGCACGACCGAGCCGTCGCAATACGCGCCGCGGCCGGGTTACGAGCCGCCCGAGCCCGCGTGGAAGGGCTTCGACGACTTCAAGGACTACGTGCCGCCCCGCCGCCCAACATCCCCTTGATCTTCTCGCGGCCGCGCTGGAAGGCGACGTAGAGGCCGGGGATCACGAAGATGCCGAGGCAGGAGGCGGCGATCATGCCGCCGAACACCGCCGTGCCGACCGCGCGCTGGGTGGCCGCTCCCGCGCCCGAGGCGATGACCAGCGGCACCAGGCCGAGGATGAACGCGAACGACGTCATCATCACCGCGCGGAAGCGCAGGCCGGCGGCTGTCGTCGCCGCCGTCACGACATCGCTGCCCTTGGCGCGCTCGGTCATGGCGAACTCGATGATCAGGATGGCGTTCTTGGCGGCGAGCGCGATCAGCACGACGATGCCGATCTGGGCGTAGATGTTGTTGTCGAGGCCGGCCACGAACAGCGCCGTCACCGCGCCGAACAGGCCGACCGTCACCGAGAGCAGCGCCGCGACCGGAATCGCGGTGCTCTCGTAGAGGCCGACCAGGAAGAGGTAGGCGAAAACGACGGCGAGGCCCAGGATGAAGCCGGTCTGGCCGCTCGCCGCCTTCTCCTGCAGCGCCGTGCCCGTCCATTCGAAGCCGTAGCCGGCGGGCAGCGTCGCTTTGGCGAGCTTCTCCATGGCGGCGATCGCGTCGCCCGAGGAGTAGCCCGGCGCCGGCGCGCCGTTCAGCACGACCGAGCGCAGGTTGTTGTAGCGCACGATCGAGGCGGGCGCGGTCACCATCTCGATGTTGGCGACGGCCTGCAAGGGCACCAGTTCGCCGCTCGAGGCGCGCACCCGCACGCGGAACACGTCGCTCACCTTGCTGCGGTCGGCGGCATCGGCCTGGACCTTGACCTGCCAGGTGCGGCCGAACAGGTTGAAGTCGTTGGTGTAGCTGCCGCCGAGCGCCGTCTGCATCGCCGAGAAGATGTCGGAGATCGACACGCCGAGCGCCTGGGCGCGCTCGCGGTCGAGCTTGAGGTTGATCTGCGGCGTCGAGGCACTGAAGGTCGTGTAGACGCCGGAGAGCTGGGGGACCTGCTGCGCCGACAGCATCACGCCGCGGGCGACGGCGGCGAGGTCGGTCGGCGGCGCACCCGACAGCGACTGCACCACGAACTCGAAGCCCGACGAATTGCCGAGCCCCATGATCGGCGGCAGGTTGAAGGCGAAGACGTTGGCCGAGGCGATCTGGCTGAACGCGACGTTGAGCTCCTGCAAGGCATGGAACACCGTGAGGCTGGAGTCCTTGCGCTCTGCGAACGGCTTGAGGCCGACCACCACCAGCGCCCGGTTGGGCAGCGCCAGGCCGTCGATCAGGCTGTAGCCCGAGACGGTGAACACGCTTTGCAGCCACGGCTTGCCGTCGATCGTCTTCTCGACTTCCTCGAGCGCGGCCAGGGTGCGGTTGGTCGAGGCGGCGTCGGGAAGCTGCAGCTCGGCCATGAAGGCGCCCTGGTCCTCGTCAGGCAGGAAGCCCGACGGCACCAGCGAGCCGATGCCGCCGGTCGCGGCGACGAAGCCCGCCACCAGCAGGAGCGCCACGACGCCGCGGCGGGCGAGCGGCGTCACCAGCCGCACGTAGCCGTCGCGGCTCGCGTCGATGCCGCCCTGCAGCCGGGCCATCAGCCCCCTGGCCTTCTTGCGGTGGCGCAGGATCAGCGAGCAGAGCGCGGGCGACAGCGACAGCGCGTTGATCGCCGAGATCACCATCGAGACCGAGACGGCGACCGCGAACTGCGAATAGAGCTGGCCCGAGATGCCGGGAATGAAGGCCGTCGGGATGAACACCGAGAGCAGCACCAGGGTGATGGCGATGATCGGCCCGGTCACCTGGCCCATCGCCTTCTCGGTCGCCTCCGCCACCGTTAGCTCGGGCTCGTGCTCGAGGATGTGCTCGACCGCCTCGACCACGACGATGGCGTCGTCGACCACGATGCCGATCGCCAGCACCAGCGCCAGCAGCGAGATGGTGTTGGCCGAGTAGCCGAGCGCCAGCATGACGGCGAAGGTGCCGATCAGCGCCACCGGCACGGCGATGATGGGAATGAGCGTGGCGCGCAGATTGCCGAGGAAGATGAAGACGACGAAGGCCACCAGAACGAAGGCCTCGATCAGCGTGTGGATCACGCTCTCGATCGTGGCCTCGACGAACACCGTCGTGTCGTACATCACGTCGTAGGCGACGTCGTCGGGGAAGCGCGGCTCGAGTTCCTTGAGCGCCGTGCGCACGCCCTTGGCGGTGGCCAGCGCGTTGGCGCCGGGCAGCTGGTAGATCTGGATGCCGGCGGCCGGCCGTCCGTTGTAGCGGCCGATCTGGTCGCTGGTCTTGGCGCCGAGCTCGACGCGGGCGATGTCCTTGACCTTGACCAGCGCGCCGTCGGACTTGGCGCGCACCACGATGTCCTCGAACTCCTGCACCGTGGTCAGGCGGCCCTGGGTCGTGATGTTGAGCTGGAAGCCGACATCGTCGAGCAGCGGCGCGGCGCCGACCAGGCCGACCGCGGCCTGCACGTTCTGCGCCTGCACCGCCGTCACCACGTCGTTGGGCGTGATGTCGAGGCTCGCCATGCGCTCGAGGTTCAGCCAAACGCGCATCGAGTAGTCGAGCTGGCCGAACAGCGTGGCGTCGCCGACGCCCGGCACGCGGCGCAGCGTGTCGAGCAGGGTGATGGTCGCGAAGTTCGAGAGGAACAGCCCGTCGCGGCTGCCCTTGGGCGAATAGACCGCGACCACCTGCAGGAGCGCCGAGGACTGCTTCTTGGTGGTGACGCCCAGCCGCTGCACCTCGGGCGGCAGCAGGGCGACCGCCTGGTTGACGCGGTTGTTGACGTTGACGGTGTTGAGGTCGGGATTGGAGCCGACCTCGAAGCTGACGGTGAGCTGGTAGCTGCCGTCGCCGCCCGACGTCGACTTCATGTAGATCATGCGCTCGACGCCGTTGACCTGCGCCTCGATGACCTGCGCCACGCTCTCCTCGACCGCCTGGGCCGAGGCGCCGGGATAGGTCGCGGTGACGCGGACCTGCGGCGGCACGATGTCGGGGAACTGCGCCACCGGCATCGCCGTCATGGCGATGATGCCGGCGATCGAGATGACGGTCGAGATGACGAACGCCAGCCGCGGCCGGCGGATGAACAGCGACGAGATCGTCATGGGCTAGGGCTTCTGCGTCGAAGCCGGCGGCGCCGCCGCGCTGGGGTTGACCGTCATGCCGGGCCGCACACGCTGCTGGCCCTGCACGATCACCCGCTCGCCCGCCTTGAGGCCGTCGACGATGGCAACCAGCCCGTCGCGCGTGACGCCGGTCTTGACGCGCCGCTGCTCGGCCACGTTCTTGTCGTTGACCACGAACAGGTAGGGGCCGGTCTGGTCGATCGCGATGGCGGCCTGCGGCACGGCGACCACCGTCGGCGGCTTCTCGCCCTCGATGATGACGCGCACGGTCTGGCCGTCGGTCAGCAGCCCCTCCTTGTTGTCGAAGGTCGCGCGCACGATCTGGGTGTCGGTCTTGGGATCGACGGTGACGTCGACAAAGTCGATCTTGCCCGTCTCGCTGTAGATGCTGCCGTCGGCCAGCCGCAGGCGCGCGATGATGTTGTCGCCGCCGCCCGCGCCGGTGCCGCGGCGGGCGTCGAGCAGCTCGCGCTGCGTCACCGGAAAGAGCACGCGGATCGGCCGCTCGCTCACCACCGTGGCCAGCACGCCGGAATCGGGGCTCACCAGGTTGCCGGGCGAGGCCGCCGCGCGGCCGATGCGGCCGGCGATCGGCGACTTGATCTGGGTGTAGGAGAGCTGCAGCTCGGCGTCGCGCAACTGGGCGCTTGCATCCTCGAGCGCCGCCTTGGCCTGGAGCTGCTCGGAAAGCCGCTGGTCGTAGGTCACCTGCGTGCCGGTGCTGGTGCGCAGCAGCTCGGCGGCGCGCTTCAGCTGGTTCTCGGCGTTGGCCAGCGCCGCCTTGGCGGCGTCGCGCTGGGCGATCTTCTGGTCGACCGCGGCCTGGTAGGTCTCGGGCTCGATCAGGAACACGACCTGGCCTTCCTTGACCTGGTCGCCGTCGCTGAACTGGCGGGGCCCGAGGAAGCCCTTCACGCGGGCCCGCAACTCGACCTTGTCGAGGGCGGCGGCACGGCCGACGAACTCCGCCTGGTCGGCGAGCGGCTTCTCGAGCGCCGCCTGCACCAGCACGGCGGGCGGCGGCGCGCCCTGCTGGGCGGCGGCGGGCGCACCCCACCAGACAGTCGACAGCACAGCAGCGGCAAGCAATCCTGCCGCCGAACGCCGGTCACACATTGTGTTCGTCCCCGCTCTTTCCTAACGTCCGGACACTGCCTTAATTCGCCTGCAGGGTCACGGCAATTCAAGCCCAAGCCCCCGGTCGGAGAGGAGCATGGAATGGCAGCGTTGCGTTGGTCGGCCTTTCTCGTCGCGATGCTGGTCGCGGTCGCATCGCTCGATGCCGCCGCGCAGGCGCCGCCGCCCGCGCAGGCCCGCAGCAGCTTCGCCAACCCCGCCGAGTACGACAACTACATGGCGGCGCTGAACACCAGGGACACGGCGAAGCGCGCCCAGGCGATGGAGGTGTTCATCGCCTGGTATCCCAACTCGATCCTGCGCGTCGACGCGCACGAGCAGGCGATCGCGGCGTGGCAGACCGCGGGCCAGCCGGCCAAGGCCGAATTGCTCGGCCAGCGCCTGCTGCAGATCGACCCCGACAACGTGCGCGCGCTCGCCAACCGCGCCTATCTCGGCCGGCTGAAGGCGTCGGGCGGCGATGCCGCGGCGTTGCAGCAGGCCGTCGCCGCCGCGGAGCGCGGCCTCGCCGTGCTGCCGAAATGGCAGAAGCCCGCGTTACTCGACGACGCCTCCTTCGCGCGCGTGAAGGAGCAGATGTCGGCGGTGTTCGCCGGTGTGCTGGGCTTCGCCGCGCTGCAGGCCAAGGACTACGACAGGGCCCGGAGATTCTACCGCGAGGCGGTGGCGGCCGAGCCCGCCAACCTGCAGGACGTCTACCAGCTCGCGGTGTCGCAGCTCGAGGGCCAGCCGCTCGATCCGCTGGGCTTCTGGTATGGCGCCCGCTCCATCGCCATCGCGAAGGCGGCGAAGAACGAGCCGGCGGCGCGCGACATCGACCGCTACGTGCGCTCGCGCTATCGCGTCTACCGCGGCAGCGAGGAGGGCTGGGACGAGCTGGTGAAGCGGCTGGTTGCCGGCGAGAAGGCGCCGCCGGCCGACTTCAAGCGCTCGATCCCGCGCGCGCTGACGCCGCCCGAGCAGGCGCTGCAGCTTCTCGAGGACAACGATCCGGCGAGGCTTTCCTACGCCGAATGGATCCTCGTGCTGCGCCATCGCGACGTCGGCGCCGCCAACAAGGCGGCGGCCGACCTTGTGTGGAAAGCGATCGGCGACAAGCAGCAGAACGGCGCACGCCTCAAGATTCCGGTGAAGGTGATCACCGCGACGCCCGACCGCATCGAGGCGGCCATCACCGACGCCGCGCAGAACGGCAACGCGATCGAGCTGGAGATCGTCATGGCGCGGCCGCTCAGCCCGCTGCCGGCCGTGGGCTCCCGCATCGCCATCCTCGGCGTCCTGAGCGACTACCGCCCGCAGCCCTTCCTGTTCCGCCTCACGCGCGCCGAGCTCGCGCCCGAGTCGCTGCCGGTCGCCGGCGGCCCGTGCGCCGATCCCCGGCCGCAGATGTGCACGCGCGACTACCGTCCGGCCTGCGGCCTGCGCCGCGACGGCAGCCGCCGCACCTACGGCAACGCCTGCACCGCCTGCAGCGATCCCGAGGTCGTGGTCCAGTCGGCCGGCGCCTGCCCTTAGAACACGTCCCGATCTTCAAGCCTGCTCGTGTTCTTCCGGACCGCGAGCGTCCCGCTCGCTTCATGAGCGAGCCGGAGGCTCGCGGTCCGCAAGACCATGAGTTCATTCAAACGAGATATGCCCCAGGTCCGCTCCTCGAGGACTCGAAGGCGCTCAGTGCGCCATCAGGATCGGCACGCGGCAGGACGAGATCACCTTGCCGGTGGCGCCGCCGAGGCCGAGGAAGCTCATGACCTGGCCGCGGCCGTAGGCGCCCATCACCAGCAGGTCGGCGCCCTTGCCGTGGGTGTAGTCGAGCAGCGCGCGGCCGCGGGCGCGGCCCGACACGGCGCCGGGGTCGATGGCGTCGATCGTGGCCTTGATGCCGTGGCGGCCGAGGTTGCGCGCGAGGTAGGCGGCGCCGACCTCGTCGGGCGTCGAGCCGACCACCAGAAGGGTGACGCTCGCCGCCTTGGCGAGGAACGGCAGCGCATACTCGACGGCGCGCGCGGCCTGGAAGCTGCCGTTCCACGCCACGATCACCGTGCCGAAGGCGCCGCTGCCGGGCTGCGGCGGTGCGATCATGACGGGGCGGGCGCATTCGTGGATCGCGGCCTCGACGGTGGCGGGCGCCACGTTCTCCGGATCGGAGCCCGGCCGGCCGAGCACCAGCACGTCGGAGCAGCGGCCCATCGCCACCATCGTGTCGAGCGTCGCGGTCTCGGCCGCGGTGTAGGTCGAGCCCTTGTTGGCGCCGAGCACCTCCTTGTAGGCGCGCTCCGATTCCTTGGAGCGCTCCGCGAGGCGGCCCTCGTCGAGCTCCATGATGAGCGGCATCGCCTCGCCGCTCATGGCGAGGCCGCCGACCGCACCGCCGGCCGGACCGACCGGCAGGTGCAGCGCGTCCACGGTGCCGTCGAAGGCGGCGGCGACGCGGCTGGCCAGCTTGAAGGACATCACGGCATCGGGGCCGCCCTCGGACACGGCCAGGATCGACTTGAACATCGCGGACTCTCCCCCAACGGAACTCTCAAGAACGCGCGATTAAGAATGGCTGGCGCCTTCGGTGCAAGCCGAGACTTTCGGCCGGCGAACCCGTCTGGATCGAGATGATGTCAGATCGACTCATGTTTTCCGGACCGCGCGCGTCCCGCGCGCCTCGGATTCATGAGCGCGCGGGACGCGCGCGGTCCGGGAGAGCATGAAATCGAAGGCCAGATCTCAAGTCATTACGCTCTACCCGCGGGCGGCGCGCGCGAGGTCGGCGATCAGTTCGGCGACCGGCTCGAGTTCGTGGCCGGCGCGGCGGGCGCCCTGCAGCACCTCGTCGAGCGGGCGGCCGTTGGCCAGCGACGCCGCGCCCCACAGCAGCGCCGAGCGCATGCCGCTCTTGCAGAAGGCGACGATGCGGTCGTTGCTTTTGGCGAGCAGGTCGGCCAGCGCCCGCACCTGGTCGGGCGTGGCGCGCGGACCGGAGAAGGGCAGGTCGAGGAATACCAGTCCGGCCGCCTCGGCGGCGGCCCTGAGGTCGGCCGTCTTCGGCTGGCCGAACATTGCCTCACCGTCGGGACGGTTGTTCACCACGGCGACGAAACCCGCCGCGGCGATCTCCTTCATGTCGTCCGGCGCGAGCTGGCCGGACACCGCGACGCGATCGTCGACGGGCCGCAGCGCGAGGCTCACGCCGCCAGCCCGCGTTCTTCGCGCCGGCGGATCCAGTGGATGAACGGCAGCGACAGCACGACCATCCAGAGCTTGCCCAGGATCTGGCCGGCGAGATAGTCGAGGCTGCCGAAGGCGAGCCACAGGAAGAGCACGCTGTCGGCCACCAGGCCGACGACGCTGCTGGCCAGCACCGCCAGCACCAGGCCGCGCGACTGCAACGGCGTGTAGACGGCGAAGTCGGCGAGCTCCGACAGCAGGAAGGCGGTGGCCGAGGCGACGATGAGCTGCGGCGGCGCCACCGCGCCCGAGAGCGCGGCACCGGCCACGATGGCGCCCAGCGCCACGCCGCGGCCGAGGCGACGCTGCACGAGATCGCGCAGCACCAGTGCAAGTCCGATCATCAGCACGCCGGACGGCGCCATCAGCGGCTTGCCGCCGGGCCCCCACGGCCACACCGGCACCAGGCACGGACCCTGCGGCACGCAGACCGTGCCGAGATGGCCGATCATCCAGTTGGCCAGCGGGATGCAGGCGATGAAGCCCAGGAAATAGGCCAGGGCCACGATTTTTTGGCGCGCAAGAGGACTCATGCGGCGCTCCCTAGCAGGTCTGCCGCGCAGGGGGAACCCGTCCCGAAGCTGTCGCTTCAAAGCGACGGCCGGCCCTCGCGCCAGGCTTCGTAGCCGCGCTTGCGCAGCGCGCAGGCCGGACATTCGCCGCAGCCGTGGCCCCAGTCGTGGCGCGGCCCGCGTTCGCTGGCGTAGCAGGTGTGGGTGTGCTCCAGGATCACCTCGACCAAAGGCATGTCGCCCAGCTCGCGCGCGAGGCGCCAGGTCTCGGCCTTGTCGAGCCACATCAGCGGCGTGTGCAGCACGAAGCTCCTGTCCATGCCGAGGTTGAGCGCGACCTGCAGCGCCTTGATCGTGTTGTCGCGGCAGTCGGGATAGCCCGAGAAATCCGTCTCGCACATGCCGCCCACCAGGTGGCGGACGTCGCGCCGCCACGCGACGGCGGCGGCGAAGGTGAAGAACAGCAGATTGCGGCCGGGCACGAAGGAGTTGGGCAACCCGTCCTTCTCCATGGCGAAGGCGACATTGCGCGTGAGCGAGGTCTCGCTGATCTGGCCCAGCACGCCCATGTCGATGAAATGGTCCTGCCCCAGCTTTTCTGCCCACCGGGGAAAGCGGCGCCTGATCTCGTCCAGCACCACAAGCCGTTGATCCAGCTCGATTCGGTGCCTCTGCCGATAGTCGAAGGCCACCGTCTCGACCCGTGCAAATCGCTCTAGCGCCCAGGCCAGACACGTGGTGGAATCCTGGCCACCGGAGAAGAGGACGAGGGCCGAAGCCGATCTGTCGCTGGCGTCGTTCATGAGGGGCTTTATGGCCCGCTGCCTCCCTCCGCGCCACTACGTTGCCCGTTCACCAGACCCGTCGGTCAGAGAGGAGGAACCATGTTCGTCTCCGACATCCTGTCCCGGAAGGGCGGTCTCGTTCACACGGTCACGGTCGAAACCTCGGTCGCCCAGATCGCCCAGCAGCTCAGTGTCAGGCGCATCGGCTCGGTGCTGGTGCTTGCCGACGAGCAGGTCGCGGGCATCGTCTCCGAGCGCGATCTCGTGCGGGCGCTGGCCAGCCACGGCGCTGCGGCGATGGAACTCGAGGCGCGGCACGTCATGACGCGCGACGTCGTGACCTGCGACCCCGACGATTCGATCGACACCGTCATGGAGGCGATGACCCGCGGCCGCTTCCGCCACCTGCCGGTGGTGCGTCACGGTGAGCTGCTCGGCCTCGTGTCGATCGGCGACGTCGTGAAGGCACGCATCGAGGAAGCCACCCACGAGACCGAGGCATTGCGCGCTTACATCGTCGCGGGCTAGAGGCGATCTCGTTCATGATCTTCCGGACCGCGCGCTAAAGCGCGGAGGTTACTCCGCGCGACGCGCGCTTCATGAGGCGCGCGAGACGCGCGCGGTCCAGGAGAGCATGAGAGAGCCTGAAGTGTCGGACGCCCCTGCCGTGCCCCCTCAGGCGACGTTGATCAGCAGCACGCCCGCCGTGACCAGCGTGATGCCGGCGATCTGCTTCCTGCCAAACGGCTCGCCGAACAGGAAATGGGCGGCCACCGCCACCAGTGCGTAGGACAGCGAGACGCTCGGGAAGGCGACCGAGACCGGCAGCTTGCGCAGCGCGATGATGTAGAGGAACGCCGTCGCCCCGTAGAGCGCCAGGCCGATGATCGTCGAGGGCCGCAGGAGCTGGGCCAGGAAGCTCGGCGCCGCCGCCCCCTGCTTCAGCAGTATCTGGCCGGCGACGCCTGCCAGGATGCCGATCGCGAGCGGCAGATAATAGATCGACATGCGCGGGCCCTACTTAGTCGAGACTTGGTCGGGCGGGCAATAGCCCCTTCCACTCGACTTCATGTTCCTCTCCCCCAACTTCGTATTCCTCGCCGCCGATAGGGGGAGAGGCTAGGTGAGGGGGAATCGACGTGCGTAACCCCCTCACCCCACCTCTCCCCCTAACGGGGGAGAGGAGCATGAAAGCGGTGAGGCGCACGACGGTGATGACGTCCGTTCGGAATCTGCTCTAGGGTCCGCCAAACCCCGGGCGGAGAAGGCATGTCACATCCCCTGCAAGGCAAGGTCGCGCTGGTGAGCGGCGCGGGCAAGAACATCGGCCGCATGATCGCGCTCACCCTGGCGCGCGACGGCGCGGCGATCGTGGTCAATGGAAGATCGGACAAGGCGGCGGTCGATGCCGTCGTCGGCGAGATCGAGGCGGCGGGCGGCAAGGCCGTCGCCGCCATGGGCGACGTCTCAGATCCCGCGGTGCCGCCGCGACTCGCGGCGGAAGCGGCCAGGGCGTTCGGCGGCGTCGACATCCTGGTCAGCAACGCAGGGCTCAGGCGCCAGACCTCCTTCCTCGACATGTCGTTCGAGGAATGGCGCCAGATCATGGCAGTGGCGCTCGACGGCGCCTTCCTGCTGGGCAAGGCGATCGTGCCGCAGATGGTGAAGAGGGGCGGCGGCGCGTTCGTCGCGATCTCCGGCATCTCCACGCATGTCGGCACGCCCAACCGCTGCCACGTCTCGGCGTCGAAGTCGGGCCTCGAGGGGCTGATGCGCGCGCTGGCGGTCGAGCTCGCGCCCCACAGGATCACCTGCAACGCGCTGTCGCCCGGCGCCATCGACACCACCAGAGGCGCCGCGGCGGGCCCGCGGCCCGTCGAGAACCGGCCGATTCCGCTCAAGCGCTTCGGCACGGTCGAGGAGATCGCCGCCATGGTGCGCCTGCTGGTCGGGCCGCAGGGCACGTTCATCACCGGCCAGACGATCCACGTGAACGGCGGCGAGTTCCTGACATGAGGAACCTGATCACCGACGTGCCGGGCGTGCTGGTCGGCAACGCCCAGGATGCGCGCGCGGCCACCGGCGTCACCGTGGCGACCTTCGAGCACGGCGCCGTCGCGGGCGTGGCGACGCTCGGCGGCGCGCCGGGCGGCCGCATGGTGACGTCGCTCGAGCCCGAGATGGTGGGCCAGGAGATCGACGCCATCGTGCTGTCGGGCGGCTCGGTCTACGGACTCGATGCGGCGGGCGGCGCCTCCGCCGTGCTCTGCCAGCGCGGCCAGGGTCGCAAGTTCGGCGGCCTCGCCATCCCCGTCGCCGTGCAGGCGATCCTGTTCGACCTGGCGAACGGCGGCGACAAGCCGTGGATGCGCGAGCCGGTGAAGAAGAAGCCGCCTTATTGGGAGCTCGGCCGCGATGCGACGCTCGTCGCCGCGCACGAGTTCGCGCTGGGCACGGCAGGAGCGGGTTTCGGCGCCACGACGGCGGGGCTGAAGGGCGGGCTGGGTTCGACCAGCGCCCGCACCAGCCACGGCTTCATCGTCGGCGCGCTGGTCGCGGTCAACGCCGTGGGCTCGGCGACGATCGGCGGCGGCCCGCATTTCTGGGCCGGCGCCTACGAGCACGGCGAGGAGTTCGGCGGCCTGGGCTGGCCCGCCAAATTGCCGCGCGATGCGCTGAAGATCCGCTTCAAGGGCCAGCCGCTGCCGGTGACGGCGACCACCATCGCGCTGGTGGCGACCAACGCCCGGCTCACCAAGGCCGAGGCCAAGCGGCTCGCCATCATGGCCAACGACGGCCTGTCGAAGGCGCTGCGGCCGGTCCATGCGCCCAATGACGGCGACACGGTGTTCGCCGTCGGGACGGGCCGGGCGGGCGCCGGTCACGGCAAGGCCATCGAGCCGCCGGTTCTGACAGAGCTCGGCACCGTGGCCGCCGATTGCCTGGCCCGCGCGGTGGCGCGCGGCGTCTACGAGGCGACGGCGCTGCCGTTCGCGGGCGCGGTGCCCGACTGGAAGACGAAGTTTGCCAAGCTGCGATCGGAGGACTCATGATGAATTGTGCGATGAAGCCGGTCGCCATGAAGCCGGTCGTGATGCTGGCGACTCTGGCGCTGACCCTGCCGCTCGCGGCGACGGCGCAGAGCCCGCCGCCGTTCCGACCCGGCATGGGCGACCTCATGCTGACGACGGTGCAGCCGCGCCATCTCAAGCTCGGCCTGGCCGGCCAGGCGCGCAACTGGGACTATGCCGACTTCGCCGTGCACGAGCTCGAGGAGTCGCTGGAGAACGTCGAGAAGTACATCCCCAAGTGGCGCGATCTCGACATCGCCCGGCTCGTCGAGGCCACGGTCAAGCAGCCGCTCGAGGCCGTCGAGAAGGCGGTCAAGGCGAAGGATGCGGCGGCCTTCGACGCGGCCTACCGGCAGCTCACCGCCGCCTGCAACGCCTGTCATGCGACGGCCGGTCTGCCGGCCATCGTCATCAAGGTTCCGGACGGCACGTCGGCCTTCCCCAACCAGGAATTCCGTCCGGCGCAGCGGTGAGGCGCGTGCCGGCTTTCCCCGCACCGATTCGCGGCGGGCCGATCAGGGAGACAGGGTGATGTTGGGATATGCAGTGGTCTTCATCGGTGCCGGCATCGGCGGCGCGGCCCGGCACGGCATGAACATCTGGGTGGCGCGCCTCATGGGCACGCACTTTCCCTGGCACACGCTGGTCATCAACATCCTGGGCTCGCTCGTGATGGGCCTCGTCACCGGCTGGTTCGCCGAGCGCCTCGGCGCGGCGGGGCACCTGCGTCTGTTCCTCGCCACCGGCATCATGGGCGGCTTCACGACCTTCTCGGCCTTCTCGCTCGACGCCGTGCTCCTGTGGGAGCGCCACGAATATCTGCTGGTCGCACTCTATGTCGGCGGCTCGGTGGCCGGCGCCATCGCGGGCCTCGCGCTCGCGCTCTGGATCATGGGCAAGGCGCTGGCGTGAGTTGGCCCGCCGCGGCGTCGGAGTCGTTCGACGTCGTCGTCCTGGGAGCGGGCGCCGCGGGCCTGATGTGCGCCATCCGCGCCGGCCAGCGCGGCCGGCGGGTGCTGCTGCTCGACCATGCCGACAAGGTCGGCAAGAAGATCCTGATCTCGGGCGGCGGGCGCTGCAACTTCACCAACCTCGAGGCGCGGCCCGAGGCGTTCCTTTCCGACAATCCGCACTTCGCGCGGTCGGCGCTGGCGCGCTACACCCCGCACGATTTCATCGCGCTGGTGAAGAGGCACCGCATCGCCTGGCACGAGAAGACGCTGGGCCAGCTCTTCTGCGACGGCTCGGCGCGCCAGATCGTGGCGATGCTGCTCGCGGAGTGCGATGCCGCGCACGTCGACGTGCGCGTGACTCACAAGGTGACGCGGGTGGAGAAGGCGGACCGCTTCACGGTGGCGACCGACCGGGGCGACTTCACCGCATCGTCGCTGGTGCTGGCGACCGGCGGCCTTTCCATTCCGAAGATGGGCGCCACCGGCTTTGCCCATGACACGGCGCGGCGCTTCGGACTCAGGGTGACGGAGACGCGGCCGGGGCTGGTGCCGCTGACGCTCGCCACGCCCGGCATCAGCGGCGTGGCGCTCGACGTCGAGGCGCGCTGCGGCAAGGCCCGGTTCCGCGAGGCCATGCTGTTCACCCACCGCGGCCTGTCGGGGCCGGCGATCCTGCAGGTCTCGTCGTACTGGCGGCCGGGGCAGGAGATCGCGGTCGACATGCTGCCCGGCCTCGATGCGGCGGCGTTCCTGAGGGAGCGCAAGCGCGCGCGGCCGAAGGCGCAGCTCCACACCGTGCTCGCCGAGAAGCTGCCGCAGCGACTGGCCCAGGCGCTGGCGCCCGACATCGGCGTCGAGGGCACGATGGCCAATCTGCGCGACCGCGACCTCGATGCGCTGGCGCAGCGTCTGCAGCGCTGGACGTTCGTGCCGACCGGCACCGAGGGCTACGCCAAGGCCGAGGTCACGGTGGGCGGCATCGACACCTCGGGCCTGTCGTCGAAGACCATGGAGGCCAGGGCCGTGCCCGGCCTCTACGCCATCGGCGAGGCGGTCGACGTCACCGGCTGGCTGGGCGGCTACAATTTCCAGTGGGCCTGGTCGAGCGGCTGGGCGGCGGGCGAGGCGGTGTAGGGGCGGGCTCCGGTCGAGTGTCTGAAGTCCAGCGACTGCGGGATCGGGTCGGAGATTCACTTTGAGTGATCTCGGCGTCGATGCGGGGCTGTCTGGACATGCTTGCCGAGGCACCGCACTATCGATTGGAGATTCCTCGTCCTTGGACAGCTTCTAGATGTCGTGGTTTGCAAACACGCGTATCAGCACCGACCGCAAGTTTACAGACTACTCGAAAGTCCGATGGTTGATGATCAGGCTCCTGAGGAACAACCGTTTCCTCTACCCGCAGGTTCGCCCGAATTCCTACGTCAATCTCGGATGCGGTCCGAATATCGACAAGGGCTTCGTGAACGTCGATTCCGGCTGGGTGCCCGGCCTCGACATCTGCTGCGATATCACGCGGGGCCTGCCGTTTTCGGACAATTCCGTCGGCGGGATATTCAGCGAGCACTGTCTCGAGCATCTGTCGCTGGAGCACGGACGTGCCCTGTTGCGCGAGTGCTGGAGAGTGCTTGCGCCGAAGTCCGTCATTCGAATCATCCTTCCCGATCTCGAACTCTATGTTCGAGCCTATGCGAAGCATCTCGACGGGGCGGGGCAGGTGGCCTTTCCGAACGAGTACTTCGCCAACAGGTCGAATGTCTCCCTGCCGGTCGCTCTCATCAACGAGCTCTTCTATGGGTCCGGTCACAGGTTCATCTACGACTTTCAGGTGCTGTCCGATCTGCTGAAGGAAGCGCACTTCCATGAAGTCGAGAAGCGCTCGTTTGGTGTTGGCTCGGATGAACGATTGCTGATCGACAGCCCGGGTCGACGTTCCGAATCCCTGTATGTCGAAGCCCGCAAGGGCTGACAGGCGCCAAGCTGCGAGCAGCCGACCTGCTTGCACTGCCGGCATCCGCTCCCGGGACCGTGAATGGAAGCCAAGGCCGTGCCCGGCCTCTGCGCCATCGGCGAGGCGGTCGACGTCACCGGCTGGCTGGGCGGCGGGAGAGGCGGTGTAGTTGGCTGCGCTTCCTTGAGGCCGCTCCCGCTCGTCCTTGCAAATTCGAAGTGCCGATTTGAATTTGCAGGGTACGCATTCAGCGGCGTTCAGGATGGACGGCTTGCGGGACGCGAATGCAGGCATGGCCAGCATCCGCTCCCGGAAACGTGATCGGAAGGGACTTGCAGGTTCAGCAGGAATATGCCTATTATTCCTGTAGGCTGGCGCCGAGTGCGCCGGCCTTTCTTTTTGGACTCTCGGTCCTCGACCGAGACATGGGCACGACCCGTCCGCGGCACGCCCGCGGGTACGACACTGAGCAGTGTGTGGGTGAAGCCGCCGCGGGGCGACCGCGGATGTCCCAACAATGAGCCCGTCTCAACGCGCGCTGGAAAACCACGCGCGAACAGACACTTAAGAACGCCCTGGGCACAGGGCGCGCCGGGCCTGTGCAGAAGAAGAACGACGGGAGTCGCGTAAAAGCCTTGTGGAATCGGGATCCGATGCGGGTCTGTCACAGGGTTTGTCACAACATTTGTCACATTCAGGTGGGGCAAACGGGCGGGCGAAAGGCCCGGAATTGCTGGCTCTTCGGCGTGCGAAGAGCGTCGGAACCCCCGGTGAAGATCGCGGCGATGAAGAGCGTCAGCCCGACATCGTGTCGAGGCAGTACCGCGCGATCTCGCCGGGCGTGGCGTGCCAGATGTTGCCGAAGCGCTCGACGCGGCGCAGCGCCTCGTCGAGGTACTTGATGCGGTGCGCCATGCCCATCAGCCAGGGATGGACCGACAGGCTGAACGCCTGGCCGCCCTCCTCGTGCAGCCGCTCGAACGCCTCGCCCACCAGGTCGGGGTAGCGCGTCGTGGGAATGCGGCGCAGCCAGAGCTGCTGCACGTCGTCCCATTCCGGCTGGCTGGGCAGGGCGACGAAGGGACGGCCGACCTTCATCGGGTAGGGCCGGTCGTCGTTCGGCCAGTCGAGCACGTAGTCGAGGCCGGCCCCGGCCAAGAGGCCGGGCGTGCGCTGGCTCTCGCCATAGTCCTGGCCGAGCCAGCCGGTCGGCCGCGCGCCCGCGGCCTTCTCGACGGCGGCGATCGAGGCGGCGATCTCTTCCTTCTCCTCGGCCTCGCTCATCTTCGAGGTGATCATGCGGTTGGCCGAATGGCCGTGGGCGACGAATTCGTAGCGGCGCTTGCGGAACTGCTCGATCAGGTAGGGATAGCGCTCCGCCGCCAGCGCGTTGACCGCGACGCCGGCGCGGATCTGGTAGCGGTCGAGCACGTCGAGGACGCGGAAGATGCCGACCCGGTTGCCGTACTCGCGCTGCGTCCAGGTGCGGTAGTCGGGGTTGAAGCTGCCGAACTCGCCGACGAAGCGCGGGTCCTTGTACGATGTCTCGTCGGGCGTGAGCTCCCAGTATTCGAGGTGCAGCAGCACGAAGAAGGCGACGCGGGCGTTGCCCGGCCAGGCGAGAAGCGGCCGCTTCGGCAACGGCGAATAGTCGTACCAGGGATTGTCCATCCCGGCGGGCAGCGGCGGCGGATTCTTCGGCACGGAGGTCGTCATCCTACGCCTCCTTCCCGAGATGCTGCTGGTAGGGCTTCAGCCCGTTGGCCACGTACCAGTCGAGGATCTCCTCGGCGGTGCAGATCCAGGCGTCCTTGTGCTTGCGGATGTAGGCGAGCGCCCGGTCGAGATGCTTCAGGCGGTGCGGCGCGCCCATCATGTAGGGGTGCAGCGCGATGCACATGACGCGGCCGTTCTCCGGTCCCTCGCGATAGACCGTGTCGAAATGGTCCATGATCATCTGCGCAAACTCCTCGGCCTCGACCGGCTGGCGGTAGATCAGCGCATCGTTGAGATCCATCGTGTAGGGCACGTGGATCAGCGGGCCGTGCTTGGTGGCGAGCGGCGTCGGCTGGTCGTCGTGGTAGAAGTCGCAGATGTAGTCGAGGCCCGCCTCCTTCACGAGGTCGGGCGTGTTGAGGGTGTTGGAGATGGCGGGCGAGAACCAGCCGCGCAGCCTGCGGCCGGTGAGCCGCAGGTGCGTCGCCTTGCTGTGCTCGATGACCTCGCGCTCCTCCTGCTCGCCGTAGCCCCAGTGGTAGCGGGTGTTGAGGTAGCCGTGGCTCATGTATTCCCAGCGGCGCTGCTCCATCGCCTCCAGGATCTCGGGATACATCTCGATCACCGACATGGAGAGCGAGACGGTGCAGCGGACACTGTGCTTGTCGAGCACCTCGAACATCCGCCACAGGCCGACCCGGTTGCCGTAGTCGCGGCCGCCATAGCCCAGCACGTCGGGATGCGGCATGCGCGGCCAGGGATTGCGCACGCGGACCTCGGCGGGGACGTATTCGTAGTGCTCGATGTTGGGGCAGACCCAGACGGCGACCCGCGCGTTGTTGGGCCAGGAGAGCTTGGGACGCTCGACGACGGGGGAATAGCCGAAACGGTACGGGTCCATCGCAGACCTTCTTTCGTTGGTTGGCACGGCGAGTGCAACGCGGGGCCAGTGCAACACGGGTTGCGCTGCACTTCAACGCCCAGCATCCTGTTCGCATGGCGGATAACATTCGCTTCACGCTCAACGACCGGCCCGTCGAGGTCGCCGGCATTTCGGCGATGACGACGCTGCTCGACTGGCTGCGCGGCCAGCGCGGCCTCAGCGGCACCAAGGAAGGCTGCGCCGAGGGCGATTGCGGCGCCTGCACGGTCGTGCTGGAGCGCGACGGACGACGCGAGGCGGTGAATGCCTGCATCGTGATGTTGGGCCAGGTCGACGGCCTCTCCGTGCGCACGGTCGAGGGGCTGCGCGGTCCCGACGGCGCGCCGCATCCCGTGCAGACGGCGATGGCCGAGGCCGACGCCACGCAATGCGGCTTCTGCACGCCGGGCTTCGTCATGTCGGCCTTCGCCTTCGCGGCCGGCGGCGAAAAGCCGGAGCCCGATGCCATCCACGAGGCGCTGGCCGGCAATCTCTGCCGCTGCACCGGCTACCGGCCGATCGTCGAGGCGATGGGCCGGGTGGCGGGTTGCGCGGTCGAGCCGGCGCCGGTCGTTGCCGCGCGGACCGCATCGGCCGTCTTCAACGGCGCCTTCTTCGCGCCGCGCTCACTCAAGGAACTCCTGGCACTCCGCGCCGCGCATCCCGACGCGACGCTGCTCGCCGGTGGCACCGATCTCGGCCTGCTGGCCGGGCACCAGCGCAAGCCGCCGAAGGCGGTCATCCATCTCGCGCATGTGCCCGAGCTCGCGGCGATCTCATCGGACAAGGAGAAGATCGCGCTCGGCGCCGCGGTGACCTACACGCAGGCCGCGCCTGTCCTGATCGCGGCCTTTCCGGCGCTGCGGCCCTATCTCTCGCGGTTGGGCTCGCGGCAGATCCGCAACCTCGGCACGATCGGCGGCAACATCGGCAACGCCTCGCCGATCGGCGACATGCCGCCGGTGCTGCTGGCCCTGGAAGCGACGATCACTTTGGCCTCGGTGCGCGGCACACGCGACCTGCCGCTTGAAGAATTCTTTCTCGACTATCGCAAGACGGCGTTGGCGCCCGACGAGGTGATCCTGAGTCTTTCAATGCCGCGCCTGTGGCCGGGCAAACTCTTCTTTTGCGACAAGGTGAGCAAGCGGCGCGACCAGGACATCTCGACCGTCGCAGCCGGCTACCGGCTTCGCCTCAAGGACGGCCGCATCGAGGACGTGCGCATCGCCTTCGGCGGCATGGCCGCGATGCCCCGGCGGGCGATGCATGTCGAGGCCGCGCTGCTGAAGGACGGTTTCGCGGCCGCCGCTGCTGCCATTCCGAGGGACTTCCAGCCGATCGACGATTGGCGCGGATCAGCCGCCTATCGCCTGCAGGTCGCGGCCAACCTGCTGCGGCGTCTCGAACTGCGCATCGCCGAGCCAGGGCGCGCGGTCGAAGTCGAGGCGCTGTGAAGGGCGCGGTCCATAGCGCGCGGCGCCACGACAGCGCGCTGAAGCACGTCACGGGCCAGGCGCTCTATATCGACGACATGCCCGAGCCGCCGGGCACGCTGCATGCGGCACTGGTATTGAGCCCTATCGCCAGCGGTCGATTGAAAAGACTCGACCTGTCTGCGGCGACATCGTCGCCCGGCGTCGTCGCCGTGTTCGCTGCAGGCGACATCCCTGGCCTCAACAACATCGCCAGCCCCGGCAAGCAAGAGCCGCTGTTTGCCGAGGACAAGGTCGAGCATGCCGGCCAGCCGCTGGCCATGGTGGTCGCCGCTTCCCTCGACGCCGCGCGTGCCGCAGCCGAGCGGGTAAGACCCGACATCGAGCCGACCGAGGCCATCCTCGACACGCAGACGGCGCTGGCCAGGCAGGCCTATGTCCAGGCACCGTCGACCATCCTGCGTGGCGATCCCGATGCGGCACTGAAAACGGCGCCGCATACGCTCACGGCCGAGTTCAGCGTCGGCGGCCAGGAGCATTTCTATCTCGAAGGCCAGATCGCCTTCGCCCTGCCGGGCGAGGACGGCGACATCGTCGTCCATTCCTCGACCCAGCATCCGACCGAGGTCCAGCATGTCTGCGCCCAGGTGCTGGGCTGCGACTACAACCGCGTGACGGCGGTGGTGCGTCGTCTGGGCGGCGGCTTCGGCGGCAAGGAGAGCAACGCCTCGTGGGTGGCGGGTGCGGCGGCGCTGGCCGCGCACAGGACCGGCCGGCCGGTGAAGCTGCGTCTGCCGCGCGAGACCGACATGATCGCGACCGGCAAGCGCCATGGCTTCGACTATCGCTACACGGTGGGTTTCGATGACGAGGGCCGGGTACAGGCGTTGGATGCGGCGCTGGCGGCGGACGCCGGCTGGAGCCTCGACATGACGCCCGGCGTGATGGCGCGGGCGCTCACCCATGCCGACAACGCCTACTGGATTCCGCATTTCCGCGCCGTCGGATATGCGTGCAAGACCAACAAGCAGTCGAACACTGCATTCCGCGGCTTCGGCGGGCCGCAGGGCGTCGTCGTGATGGAGGACGCGCTCGATCGCATCGCGCACCGGCTCGGCCGCGATCCCATCGAGGTGCGGGCGCTCAATTTCTATGCCGAGGGCCGCGACGAGACACCCTACGGCCAGACGGTCGACGAGAACCACCTGGCGCGCTGCTGGGCCGAGGTGAAGCAGGGCGGCGACTACGAGCGGCGGCGCGCCGAGATCGACGCCTTCAATGCGGCCAACCCGGTGCTGAAGCGCGGGCTCGGCCTGTTTCCGCTGAAGTTCGGCATCTCCTTCAACCTGCCGCACATGAACCAGGCCGGCGCGCTGGTGCACGTCTACACCGACGGCTCGATCCGCCTGAACCAGGGCGGCACCGAGATGGGGCAGGGCCTGTTCGTCAAGGTGGCGCAGGTCGTGGCCGAGGTCTTCAAGGTCGAGGTCGGCCGCATCCGGCCCTCGGCCACCTCGACCGCTGAGGTTCCCAATACCTCGCCGACCGCGGCCTCGACCGGCTCCGACCTCAACGGCTGGGCGGCCTGGGAGGCGGCCAGCACGATCCGGCAGCGCATGACGGCCTACGCGGCTGAGCATTTCGGCGTGGCGCCTGCCGACATCGAGTTCACCGACGGCAACATCCGGATAGCGAAGCCCGGCAGCAACCAGGTGCTGAGCTTCGGCGAGCTGGCCAGGCTCTGCTGGCTGGGTCGCGTCTCGCTCTCGGCCACCGGCTTCTACAGGACGCCGAAGATCCATTGGGACGGTGCGGCGATGCGCGGACGGCCGTTCTTCTACTTCTCCTTCGGCGCGGCGATGGCCGAGGTGGCGATCGACACGCTGACGGGCGAGAGCCGCGTGCTGCGTGCCGATCTCGTGCAGGATTGCGGCGAGTCGCTGAATCCGGCCATCGATCTCGGCCAGATCGAGGGCGCCTTCGTGCAGGGTCAGGGTTGGCTGACCTGCGAAGAGCTGTGGTGGGACGCCAAGGGCCGCCTGCGCACTGTCGGCCCTTCGACCTACAAGATCCCCGGCAGCCGCGACGTGCCGCAGGTGTTCAACGTGAAGCTGCTGGCCAATGCGCCCTCGCGCGAGGCCACCATCTTCCGCTCCAAGGCGGTCGGCGAGCCGCCGCTCTTGCTGGCGACCGCGGTGTGGACGGCACTGAAGGACGCCATCGGCGCCGTCGCCGGGCACAAGATCGCGGTGCGGCTCGATGCACCCGCGACCCCCGAGCGCGTGCTTGCGGCACTCGCTAGACTGAAAGCCTGAATTCCGGGAGGACGAGATGGACGTAAGGATGGACGGCCGCGTGGCCGTGATCACGGGCGCGAGCACGGGTCTTGGGCTGGCGATGGCCAGGGAGTTCGCCGCGTCGGGCGCCTCGGTGGCGCTGCTGGCGCGCAAGGCCGATGCGCTCGCGTCGGCCAAGGCCGAGGTCGCCAAGGCCGCGGGCAAGGCCAACACCAAGATCGAGGCCTATTCCTGCGACGTTTCCAAGGCGGCGCCGATTGCCGATACCTTCAAGAAGGTCGTGGCCGATTTCGGCAAGGTCGACATCGTGGTGAACAATGCCGGCATCAGCCACGCCAAGCCCTTCGACACCGTGACCGACGAGGACTGGCAGGGCGACCTCGACCTCAAGCTGTTTGCCGCCATCCGGCTGTGCCGGCTCGCCCTGCCGGGCATGCGCGAGCGCAAGTGGGGCCGTATCGTCAACGTGCTCAACATCGGTGCCAAGGCGCCGGCCGCCGATTCGACGCCGACCAGCGTCAGCCGGGCGGCGGGCCTGGCGCTCACCAAGGCGCTTTCCAAAGAGAATGCCCCGCACGGCGTGTTGGTGAACGCCATGCTGGTCGGCCTGATCGAGAGCGACCAATGGCAGCGCCGCCACAAGACCGCGGCAGGCGCGGGCAAGACCTACGAGGAATTCCTGGCCGGCATGGCCAAGGGCCGCATCCCGCTCGGCCGCATGGGCAAGGCCGAGGAGTTCGCCCGCATGGCCTGCTTCCTCTGCTCCGATGCCGGCTCGTTCATCAGCGGTGTCGCCATCAATGTCGACGGCGGCGCGAGTCCGGTCGTCTAGAACTCCTTGGAGAGGAAGAAGCGCGCGTTGCCGGGTGGATAGTCGGGGATCTCCCCGAACACCCGGTAGCCGCAGCGCACGTAGAGGTCCTTGGCCTCGGCATTGAACGTGTCGAGCCAGGCGCCGAGGCAGCCGCGCTTCCTCGCCTCGTCCTCGGCCTGCTGCAATATCCTGCGGCCGAGTCCACGGCCGCGCAGGTCGGCGGGCACGAACAGCAGCTCGATGAACATCCGGCGAAAGCCGGTACGACCCAACAAGCCGCCGACCAGCGCGCCATCGCCTTTCGAGCGGATGGTGATGGCGAGCGGCCTGCTGTCGGGCGGTCCGAGCAGCTCGACATTGAAAGCGGAGAGGCGACGGCCCAGCTCGTCGCGCATGTCGGCGGGCGGCGCATCGGTCAGCGCCAGCTCGATGTCTTCAATCATGGAGAGGCCTTAGCGCGATCGGCCGGCCGCCGTCACGTTCCACGCCTGCCGCAGCTCCTCAAGGTCGTGCTCGACCCAGTCCCACACGCTCCACTGGGGATCGAAAATATCGACCGTCATCTCCTCACCACGTGCCCAGGCATGCCAGAATTCGTCGGGGTCGAGCCCGCCCTTGCCGGCGTGGCCGACGTCGTTCAACTGCTCGCCGAAGTGGAAGAAGAAGATCACCGGCAGGATGTGCCCGCTCATCGGATTGATCGGGTGCATGCCGGCGGTGAAGGTCGAGACCAGGAGCTCGCCGCGTGCGCTGGTGTCGTAGCCCGAGATCACGTGCGTCGAATCATGCGGCGTGCCGAACGCGGCATTGAGCGCCGCCGGGTCGCCGGGGAACGGATAGCCGTTCTTCTTGTCGAAGTCCCACAACGCCTTGCCGAAGCTGTTCTGCGGCAGCCTGCCCAGGGCCTCGTAGCGGGCGACCAGCGCGGGATCGGCATTCGCTCCGTCGTAGGGCCGGATCCACGCACCGGGGTCGAGGCCTTCGGAGGAGCGGCTGAGCACGCTGTCGAAGTTCTTGCGCCACATGTCGGCGGTGGCCCAGGCGAGGTGCCCCGATGCCGCCTCGACGAGGTCGGTCAGGTAGCCGGCCTCGATGTCGAGCGCGCGAGCGTACTCCAGGACGCGCTTCAGCTTGCCGTGGTCCAGCGCGCCATCGACCATCGCCATGATGGCGAGGTACTTCAGCGCCTCCTCGGCGATCGCGCGGTCCTTCAGGCTGGCGACCAGGTCGGCCGGCTCCGTCGCGGGCAAGGTGCTGATGTCGCCGAGGTCGGGCCGGCGCAGCAGATAGCGCCCGGCGGCCAGGATGCTCGTCGTGTCGGCATGGCTGATCGAATGGCCGCCGGCCAGCGCCACCTGGCGCATGGCTCCAAGGATGGCGTCGCTTTCGCGGCGGCTGACCTCGCGCACGTCCCTCAGCGCAGCGGCTCGAGGATGCTCACGTAGTTGGCGACGGCGGCACCGCCCATGTTGAACACGCCGCCGATCTTCGCCTTCGGCAACTGCATCCCGGCGGGCGCGCTGCCTGAGAGCTGCATGGCCGACATCACGTGCATGGAAACGCCCGTGGCGCCGACGGGATGGCCCTTGGCTTTTAGCCCGCCCGAGACATTGACCGGCAGCTTGCCGTCGCGTTCGACCCAGCCTTCGAGGATCGCGCGCTCGCCTTCGCCCGGGGCGGTAAGGCCCATGGCCTCGTACTCGATCAGCTCGGCCGAGGTGAAGCAGTCGTGGCTCTCGACGAACGAGAGGTCGAGCAGGTCGAGCTTGGCCGAGGCCAGCGCGCGCTTCCAGGCGAGCTGCGGGCCCTCGAACTTGATGATGTCGCGCTTGCTCATGGGCAGGAAGTCGTTGACGTGCTCGGTGGCGCGGAAGGCGATGGCGTGTTTCAGGCCGAGCGCGGTCTGCACATCGGCCAGCACGACGGCGGCGGCGCCGTCGGTGACGGGCGAGCAGTCGGTGCGCTTGAGCGGGCCGGCCACGAACGGGTTCTTGTCCGAGGGCGTGCGGCAGAACTCGTAGGCGAACTCCTTCTGGAAGTGCGCGAAGGGGTTCTTGGCGCCGTTCTTGTGGGCCTTCACTGCGATCCTGGCGAGCGCGTCTGACTTGTCGCCGTAGCGCTGGAAGTAGGCCGAGGTGATCTTTCCGAAGATGCCGGCGAAGCCCGCCTCGATGGTGGCCTCCTCTGCGACATAGCTGGCCTTGATCAGCACTTCGCCCGCCTGGGTGCTGTTGAGCTCGGTCATCTTCTCGACGCCGACCACGAGCACGAACCGCGCCTTGCCGGCGGCCAGCGTGTTCAACCCCATGTGGATCGCGGCCGAGCCGGTGGCGCAGGCGTTCTCGACCCGGGTCGAGGGCTTGAAGCGCAGGTCCGGGTGGGCCTGCAGCGCGAGGGAGGAGTGGAATTCCTGGCGCACGAAGCCGCCGTTCATGTTGCCGACGTAGATCACGTCGACGTCCTTGGGCTCGATGCCGGCATGGGCGATGGCCTCGGAGGCCGCCTTCACGATCAGCGACTCGCTCGTCTCGCCGTCGAGCTTGCCGAATTTTCCGTGGGACCAACCGACGATACAGGCGGTCATGGGAGCACTCCTTGCTGTGGTTGACCGGACCCTAGACGCCGCGCCGCAGCAGGTCGAGGGTGATGATATGGGCCGCGCCCGACAGGCCGACCCCGAACAACGGAATGAGCGCGATCGGGAAGGCGGTGATGTTCGACATGAGCGGCACGGCCATCAGCGACAGCGCGAGGCCTGTGCCGACCGCGACGACGAAATCGGCGAAGCCGAACAGATGGACCGCCCAGTACTTGGCCCGAAACTCGGGGAGGGTGAAGGCGAGCGCGGCCAGTGCGCCTGCCGCCAGGTCGCCCCACGCGGCGTAGCGCACGAACTCGGCCGGCAGCAGGCCCGAGGCGCCGTACTGGAAGAAGATCAGGGCCGCCGGGATGCGCCAGACCTGCAGGAGGGTGAGCGCCCGCACGCCGACATGCTCGGCCCATCGGCGAACGGCGGGTCGGGTGAAATAGGCCGCGGTCGGCAGGGCGATGCCCATCGTCACCAGCGCGCCGAACAGCGGCACCGGAACGTCGGTCAGGGCGCCGAGCCCCGTGGCGGCGGCCGCCGCCGCCAGCCACAACACCAGGGCGAACGCCAGCCAACGCTCGGTCGACAGCAGCGAAGAAGGGGAAACCGCCCGGACGCTCATGTCGCACTCCCGCTTTCAATATTAGGTGCATATACACTTATACAACCAAGCCATCGATTCAAGCGCCGCCGGGCAAGATTTGCTCATGACGGCCGCCCAAATTCCGCCGCGGGACGGGTATTGACTGCGGTGCCTACCCGGAGACCAATTGGCCATGGCCGACACAAGCCCGTCACCCGCCTCGCAGCCGGAACGCCCCGTAGCGCGCTGGCCGTGGATTCTCGGGGGGCTGCTCGGCGGCTTCTTCCTGCTGGCCGCCGGCCTCGGGCTTGGCTGGTATCTCTTCTATCGTCCGATCGTGAATGTCGCGGTTCAGCTTCCGGCACCGCCGGCGCCGCCTGCCCCCGCGGGCCCCGACGCCGCGCAGGTGAAGTCGCTCGAGGAGCAGATCGAGAAGCAGAAGGCGGCCAACAAGCTGATCGAGGACCAGATCGCCACGCTCAAGGAACGGCTGAAGGCCGACGTCTGCACGATCAAGGATCCGCAGGGCAAGTCTCCGCCGGCGCAGACTCCCGCACCGGCCGGAGGCCAGAAGACGTAACAAAAGAAATCGTTGCCCTGCACAGGGGCTGTGCTTCAATCTGCCCTGACAAGGTAACAAGTCGGGGCGGGGAGAGTGAAGCTAGCTGCGAGTCGATTGCGGAGCGCGATGCTGGCCGCCGGAGTGGTGCTGACTGCCGGCGCCTGCGATCTCAGGCGCTCGGCGGTGCTGGATCCCAAGGGCCCGATCGCGCTGGCCGAGCGCGACCTTCTCTTCGACGCCTTCTTCGTGATGCTGATCGTGGTCGTCCCGGTCATCGTCCTGACGCTGTGGTTTGCCTGGCGCTACCGGGCGTCCAACACCGGCGCGACCTACGCGCCGAAATGGTCGGAATCGGTCAAGCTCGACGCCGCCACATGGCTGATCCCGGCTCTGATCGTCATCGCGGTGGCCGTGCTGCTGTGGCGCAGCACGCACAAGCTCGATCCCTACCGCAAGATCGACGCGGCGGTGCCGGCGCTCGAGGTCCAGGTCGTGGCGCAGGACTGGAAGTGGCTGTTCATCTACCCCGAGCAGGGCATCGCGGTGGTGAACCAGCTCGCCTTTCCGGCCGGCCGGCCGGTCAGCCTGCGCATCACCTCCGACACGGTGATGAACTCCTTCTACGTACCGCAGCTCGCCGGGCAGATCTACGCCATGGCTGGGATGCAGACGCGGCTGCAGATGCTGGCCGACCAGCCCGGCAAGTTCGTCGGCCGCAACAGCATGTACAGCGGCGGCGGCTTCTCCGATCAGCATTTCGAGGTCCAGTCGATGTCGCAGGCCGACTTCGACGCCTGGATCGCCAAGGCGAGGCAGGCGCCGGCCAAGCTCGACGCCCGGACCTATCCGGCACTGGCGGCGAAGAGCAAAGCCAACCCGATCGCCTACTACTCGGCGGTCGAGCCCGGGCTCTACGACTCCATCATCATGAAATACACGCACGGCAGCCACGCCGGCCACGCGCCCGCCCGGAGATAGCTGGATGTTCGGCAAACTGACGATCGAGGCCCTGCCGCTCTACAGCGCGATCGCCGCCGGCGGTGCGGCGGTGACGGTGGGCGGCGCGCTGATCGTGGCCATCGCGATCACCTGGCTCAAGGCCTGGAAGTATCTCTGGACCGAGTGGCTGACCAGTGTCGACCACAAGCGCATCGGCATCATGTACATCGTGCTGGCGCTGATCATGCTGCTGCGCGGCTTCGTCGACGCCATCATGATGCGCGCCCAGCAGGCGATGGCGCTCAACGCCGGCGGCTACCTGCCGCCCGAGCATTTCGACCAGATCTTCTCCTCCCACGGCACGATCATGATCTTCTTCATGGCGATGCCGTTCATGACCGGTCTGATCAACGTCATCATGCCGCTGCAGATCGGCACGCGCGACGTCGCCTTCCCGTGGCTGAACGCCGTCAGCCTGTGGCTGAGCGCGGCGGGGGCGGCCCTCGTCATGGTCTCGCTGGTCATCGGCAAGTTCTCGACCGCCGGCTGGACCGGCTATCCGCCCTATTCGGGCATCGAGCACAATCCCGGCGTCGGCGTCGACTACTGGATCTGGGCCATCCTGATCAGCGGCGTCGGCTCGACCATGTCGGGCATCAATTTCATCGTCACCATCCTGAAGCGCCGCGCGCCGGGGATGACGCTGATGCGCATGACGCCGTTCGTCTGGACGACGCTCTGCGCCTCGGTGCTGATGACCTTCGCCTTCCCCGCCATCACCGTGGCCTGCCTGCTGCTCGCGCTCGACCGCGTTGCCGGCATGCACTTCTTCACGAACGCGCATGGCGGCAACATGATGAACTACGCCAACCTGTTCTGGATCTGGGGCCATCCGGAGGTCTACATCCTGATCCTGCCGGCCTTCGGCATTTTCTCGGAGGTGGTGGCGACGTTCTCGCGCAAGCGGCTGTTCGGCTACACGTCGCTGGTCTACGCCACGGCCTGCATCGCCATCCTCTCGTTCACCGTCTGGCTGCACCATTTCTTCACCATGGGCTCCAGCGCCAACGTCAACGCCTTCTTCGGCATCACCACCATGATCATCGCCGTGCCGACCGGCGTGAAGGTGTTCAACTGGCTGCTGACGATGTATCGCGGCCGCATCGACTTCCATCCGTCGATGATGTGGAGCATCGGCTTCATGGCGACCTTCGTGATCGGCGGCATGACCGGCGTGCTGCTCGCCATCCCGCCAGCCGACTTCCTGATGCACAACACGACCTTCCTGGTCGCCCACTTCCACAACATGATCATCCCCGGCGTGCTGTTCGGCTACGTCGCGGGCTACATGTACTGGTTCCCCAAGGCGTTCGGCTTCGAACTCGACCGCAAGTGGGGCCTGGCCTCGTTCTGGTGCTGGCTGATCGGCTTCTATCTCGCCTTCATGCCGCTCTACCTGCTCGGCCTGAAGGGCATGCCGCGACGCATGGAGACCTACAATGACCCGACCTGGCAGCCCTACCTCCAGGTTGCGGCTGTAGGCGCGGTGGTCGTGGCATGCGGCATCCTCAGCATGCTGGTGCAGCTCCTGGTGTCGATCCGCAATGCCCGGCGGACGGCCGACCGCACCGGCGATCCGTTCGACGGCCGCACGCTCGAATGGTCGACCTCCTCGCCGCCGCCGCCCTACAATTTCGCGGTGATCCCGACGGTCGCCGACCGCGAGCCGTTCCTGCAGATGAAGGAGAACGGCACGGCCTGGCGCCGCCCGGCGTCCTACGAGCCGATCCGCCTGCCGTCGAACACGCCGATCGGCGTCATTCTCGGCGGTTTCGCCTTCGTGCTGGGCTTCGCCATCATCTGGCAGATCTGGTGGCTGGTGATCGTCTCGGCGCTGGTCATGTTCGCCGCCGTGATCGTGCGCTCGTCCGATGACGATGCCGAGTTCACCCTCTCAGCCGCCGAGGTGAAGCGCATCGAGGACGAGCGGTTCCGCCAGCTCGGAGGCCGGGTATGAGCGTCGCCCACATGTCTCCTCACGAGCGGGAGGAGGCTGAGACCCACGAGCAGCGGGCGTTCGGGTTCTGGCTTTACCTGATGAGCGATGCCGCGATCTTCGCCCTGCTGTTTGCGACCTACGCCATCATGATCCCGGGGACGGCCGGCGGCCCGACAGGCAAGCAGCTTTTCGACCTGAACAATGCCGCCCTCGAGACCGTACTGCTGCTGGTCTCGAGCACGACCTTCGGCTTCGCGAGTCTCTCGGTGAAGGCCGGTAGCCGCAGCGCGGTGCTGGGTTGGCTCGCCGTCACCTTCTTGCTGGGCGCGGGCTTCATCTTCCTCGAGCTGCGCGAGTTCACCGGCATGATCGCCAAGGACGCGGGCCCCGACCGCAGCGGCTTCCTCTCCGCCTTCTTCACCCTGGTCGGCACGCACGGCGTCCATGTCAGCATGGGCCTGCTCTGGATCCTGATCCTGTCGGGGCAGGTGATGCTGAAAGGGCTGACGACACCCGTCGCCTCGCGGCTCCATCGGCTCGGCCTTTTCTGGCACTTCCTCGACATCGCCTGGGTCGGGATCTTCTCCGTCGTCTACCTGCCGGGGCTGCTGTGATGGAACACGCGAGTCTCAGGAACTACATCATCGGCTTCGTGCTCGCCGTCGTGCTGAGCGTCATCCCGTTCTGGCTGGTCTCCACACATGCCCTGCCGCCGCAGCGCACGCTGCTGGTCATCGGCATCGCGGCCGTGCTCCAGGTCCTGGTTCACCTGCGCTTCTTCCTGCACATCAATTTCACGACCACCCCCAAGGAGAACGTGCTGGCGCTTGCCTTTACCGCCATCCTGATCTTCCTCATGGTGGGCGGCAGCTTCTGGATCATGTTCGATCTGCATCAGCGCATGGCGATCTAGCGCCACCTGCCTCAGCCAGCCGCTCCTCCGCTGCGTGCATTGCCGTTCAATTGATACAACCCGCGCCGTGACTGGCCGGGCGGCTCCTGTATTCTTCGAGCGCAGGAAGCCATCGAAGGAAGCGGTCATGGACGGCTTGGGCTTTGCGGTGGGGCTGGGCGTGCTGGTCGCGACGAGCGTGCATGCCGGCCGGTATTGGGCACACTCCACAGTCCAGGCGACGCTGCTCGGCGTCGCCGCTTCGGTGGCGGCCGATGTTGCTGCTGCCGCGACATCGGTCGTCGTCCTCGCCTGGCACTCATCCGCCATCGACGCCGGAGTGGTCGGCACCAAGCTGATCATCCTGGTGGCGGCCGGCCCCTTTGTCGGCGCGGCGGTGACGGTCTGGACCCTGCGCCGGACGCTAAGGGATGCCTCCCGATCGGCGAAGGTCGTCGGCGCGCGCTTGCGTGCCCTTGAGGGCGGCAGACCATAAGGCCGACAAATTCCGCGTCGCCTGACTTGCGGCTTGCCTGGGTTGGTGCTTCCCGAACCGACGGCAACGTTTCAACCGCGGTGACGCTCGGCCCGGAGGGCGGGGCGCTTCCGAACGGCCTGTGTTCGGAAGATCGCTATTTTGGCAGGGCGTCCAGCGCCTTCTTGGCGTCAGCGTCATTCTGGGCGGCGGCCTGCTGCAGCCAGGTCTTCGCCTTCGTCGCGTCGGCGGTGAGGCCGGCGCCGCCCCTGGCGAACAGGAGGCCGAGCCTGCGCTGCGCCTCGGGGAGACCGGTGAGGGCTGCACGCTCGTACCAGTCCGCGGCCCGCGCGCCGTCGGGCGTGAAGCCGCCCTTGGCCGGCGCCAGCGGATCGTAGAAGGCGCCAAGCTCGAGCTGCGCGGTGGCGTTGCCCTGTTCGGCAGCTTGGCGGAACACGAGGAAGGACGCCGCGACATTGCCTTCCTTGGCGAAACCGCGCGCCTTGGCGAGCATCGCGTCGGACGTGGGCTTGGTCGCGAGATATTCGGCCACGGTCTCGCGCACCGATTTCCCGGGTGGTGTGGACGAGGGCGCGGCCGGCGGCGCCGCGGCGACGGTCTCGGATGCCGGCGGGTTGAGGTGATTGGTCCAGGCGTAGTAGCCGCCGCCGACCAGGACGAGCAGCAGCAGCGCGGCGATCATCCAGCCGGTGGTGCGTGGCCGGGGCGGTACTTCCGGCGTGGGCTCCCGCGCCGCGCGCAATTCAAGCGCGGGTCTGGGCGGCGGCTCGACGGGGGGCGTCAGGTCCACCGCCGGTTCGGGCGCCGCCTCGGGGGGCTGCTGCTGCCGGCGCCGCAGGCGCACGATATCATCGGCGAAGGGGTTGGAGCCGGCCGCCCCCGAGGTCAGCATGGCCGGCCAGGCGACGACGGTCGTGCCGACGACGCCGATGTCGGGCTCGCGGACCCGCAGGCGGACCGTGGCGATGCCGGCCAGGCGGTCGCAGATCTCGGGGCCGAGGTGAAACTCCAGCACCTCGCCGCGGCGCGCCACCTCGTCGGGCATCAGCCAGGTCTCGGTGCGTCGCCAGCCATCGTCGGCGAGATGGGCGTCGGGGCCCTGCTGACGCTGGATCGAAATCGTGAGCCCCTCGGGCGCGGCGTCGAGCTCGCTCACGCGCAGGAGCGCGTGGCCGGGCTCGGGAAGCGGGGCGACGGAAGCTCGGACGGCCATGGGATCGCGTCAGGCCGGAACGGCGCGCAGGATGGCGCCGAGGCGGTCGTTCTGTTCCGGCGTGATCTCGCGGCCACCCTCGTAGCCGACATTGTCCATGGCGAGCTGCAGGAAGGCGCGCATCCAGTCCTTGCAGTAGTCGGCATAGATCGGCGCCGGGTTCTCCCTGAGTTGCGGCATGCCGTCGATCATCGTGGTCGGGTTCTCGAACACACGGCGCGCCGGTGCGTCGGGTGGCAGGCCGGGCCGCTGGTCGAGCGGCAGCTTGTCGAAACCCAGCGCGCTCACATAGCCGTTGAGCGCCGATGAAGCGGTGCGCACCTGGCGTTCGGCGATCTCCTCCCACTTGGCGTTGGCCGCGTTCTCGAGCGCCCGCACCTCATGGGAGAGCTGGTCGATCAGCTTCAGGCGATGGGCGCCCACGATCAGCTCGTCGATCAGCCAGCCGAGATGCTGGCGGTCGACGCCGTAGTGCGACAGCGCCTTCTCGTCGGCACCGATGCGGCGCATGTTCTCAAGCCAGTAGTCGGCGGCCTCGCGGGCGAAGCGCTCGGCGCGGTCCTCGAGCACGCCCGAGGGCGGCGGCGCCTTGGCGTTGGCCTCCTCGCCGAACACGTCGGCGAAGATGGCGCCGAGATCGACGGCGGCGCCGGTCGATTGCGCCGCGGCGGGCTGGCCCTTGCCGTTCTTGCCTGCGGCCTCCTCGGAGGGCCGCGCGGTGGCGATGCGGAAATAGATCTCGCGCAGGGCCGTGTCGGCGATCTGCAGGGCGGCCACCAGCTCGCCGAAGAGCTGCTGCTGGATGACGCCGGCCAGTCCGCGCAGCACGGTGTGAACCAGCTCGCGCTTCTTGGCGCGCGCATCGCCGTCGGAGGCGCTGTGGAAGCCGGCGAGGCGGTCGACCAGGCGGCGGATCTGGACCTCGAGCTGGCCGCGCACCTGGGCGCGCTTGATCGCCGGATCGCAGACCGGGATCAGGCTCTTCACCAGCCAGGACACGCCGCCGTCGTTGGCGCGGAACGCCTCGTCCCAGGCGCGCGCCGGGTCGGCGAAGTGGCGGCGCACGTCCTCGTTCTCGACGAAGTGGCGGCGCAGCTCGATGACGCGCTGGGCGAAGGAATCGGCGATGCCCTTTTCGCGCCCCGCCTCATAGTCCATCAGCCGCTCGTCGATGACGGTCGGGTTGCGCAGCCAGAAGGTATTGTCGAACGGCCGTCCGTTCCAGTTGAGCGGCCACTCGCCACGGAAATTGTTGACCAGCGAGTTGCCGAGCCGCGCGCTCCAGCGCAGATGGCGCGACTCCTCGGTCTCTCCTGCCTTCTGCTCGAACTCGCGGTCCATCTTGGTGAGAACGAGGAACAGCGCATTCTTCTGCCGGGCGCGGTCGGCCGGCGTGGCGCCGATCGTCTGGTCGATCCACGCCGTCATCATGTCGGAGAGGTCGCGGACCTCCTGGTTGCCGTCGGGGATGCAGAGCAGGATGGCGCTGAGTTCGCGCTCGGCGGAGTAGCGTTGGAAGAGATAGGCGACCTTGCCGCGCAGCAGCAGCTCGCGCAGCGGGTTGGCCCCCTCCGCGACGCCCTTGGTCTTGGCGACATCGTCGAGGTTGGCGAGCTTCAGCCTGGAGCGCGCGCCGGGGAAGTCGAGCAGGTCGGTATGGTCGAAGAAGTCCCACGGCTTCTCGTCGATGGCGACGTTCAGCTCGGCGGTGAGGGCGCAGACCAGCGAGCGCGGCAGGCGCGCGTCGGCCGAGGAGCGGCCATCGGCCTGCTTGGGCCGCACCAGCAGCGTGTCGTCGGAATCGGCACCCAGGCGATCGAGCGTGAGCACGTCGACGATGCTCTTCTCGCGCGGGATCAGCGCATCCATGCCGAGCAACGCCTCGGGCGCGTGGCCGAGCTTCTGCAGTCCCTCGTAGAGCGTGAGGTAAAGGTCGGTGAACGGCTGAAAGTCGTACCACAGGACCGACCACAGCCGGGCACGGTCGTGGCCCGACAGGCGCGGCGCAAGGTCGATCGCCTCACGCCAGTAGTCGGTGCGCAGCTCGGCGGTGACGCCGGCGAAGAAGGTGTCGAAATACTCGATCAGGTCGAGCACGTCGTCGGAATCGAGGTCGCCGACCGGCGCCGGCTGCGCCTTGGAGCGCAGCTCGGCGAGGCGCTTGCGGATCGCCGCGCCGTCCGGTCCTTCGAACTCGGCCTTCTGGTGGTCGAAGTCGAGCAGGAAGGAATTGCCCAGGATCTTCACGATGTCGGTCTGCGTCAGCAGCCGCACGCGCACCGGGAAGTCGGACGAGGCGTCGCTGAGGCCGAGGCCGAAGCGGGTGACGAGGCCCGTCGACTCGCGGTTGCCCGGCGGGTTGATCTCGCGCAGGAAGTCGTAGGTCCTGTCGGCAAAGCGCGCCTGCAGCGGCCGGCCGTCGCGGCTCGCCAGGATGGAGACGAGATAGGACTTGCCGGCTTGGCTGGGGCCGAACACGCCGACGCACATGCGGCGGCGGGCGGCGCGCGCCAGCTTACGGCTCTGGTTGCGGACCTTCTGCAGCTCGCTCACCAGCGACGGCGCCTGCTGCGCCACGGTCGGCGACTGGGCGGCGGCGCCCTTCAGCCAGGCCACGCCCTCGCTCGCGGCGACGGCCAGCGTCTCGCAATCCTGGGCCAGCTTGAGATCGACAGTGTCCATGGTCCTAACCGGTCTTGAGCATGCCCGTGTCGAGCCAGTAGCCCTCACGGCGCGGCAGTGTCTGCAGGCGGAGCGTCAGGCGGTCGAGGGCGACGGCGCGGCCGTCGCGGTTGGTCACCTGGCGCAGGCGGAAGCGCTCGACGTCGCCGGAATCCTTGTCCTTGGGCTTCACGCGGGCGAGCGCGATCCGGAACGGCGTCTCGCGGGCATGGCGCTCGGCATATTCCGGCTTGGCGAACTCCAGCGCGTAGAGGCGGGCCGCCGGCCACCGCGCCAGGTCGAGCTGGCGGGCGCCCAGCCACATCGGGCCGCGGAACTCGAAGGCGACCTCCGGCAGCTCGTACTCGCGGTTGTCGAGATCGACGTCGCGATAGACGAGATCTTCCTTCTGCAGGCGACCGCCGCCGTCGAGCTTGCCGATGAACTTTGCGATGCTCCTGGAGCGCAGCAGGTCGGAGCGGAACGAGAAATCCGGCAGCTGCGATTGTGCGAGGGCGGCGATCATCGCGCCGACCGCCACCGTGGTCTTGGGGTCCTCGACCCTGAGCCGCGCGTCGCGGAACGGGTACCAGGCGCCGACCCGGTATTCGTGCAGCGAGATCACGCGCTCGGGCGGCAACGGCAGCAGCTCCATGACGAGCGAGCGGATGCCGGGCAGGCGCGACGGCCGGCCGGAGAGCAGCAGCACGTCGCAATCGTAGGCGTGCACGATCTCGGCGAGCGGGGCCAGCACGCGGCCCATCTCGGCGCGCACCGTCTTGTCGAGGCCCGGCAGGTCGACCGGGAAGACGACATCGTGCAGGTCGAAGGCCTGCGCGCCGCGTTTGCGGGCGGCCTCGTTGACGAAGCTCACGACCTCGTCCGACGGCTTGGCGCCGCCCGGGAAGAAGCTCTCGTAGGCGCGCGGCTCTGCGGCCACGATGCCCGAGGTCGGGTCGTAGGTTTCGGCGGCGCGCAGCAGCTCGAGGGCGATCGGCTGGGCGATCTGCAGCGCGAACTGCTGGCGCAGGTTGCGCTGGATCACGTCCTCGCCGCCGCGGTCGCCGCCCACCAGCTCGGCCATCAGATCGGCCGGGTTGGTGATGCCGGCGGTGCGCAGCGCCGCCTCGATCGGCGGCAGGACGTGGGCCTGCACGACGCGCAGCAGGATGTCGTCGCCCGCGACGTTGAAGCCCTCGCGGAACTTCTGCTCCGGGAAGAGCGTGACGGACGTGCCGGCGCCTTCGAGGCGGTAGGAGTTGATGATGAGGTCGGTCGTGCCGCCGCCGACATCGATGCTCGCAATGCTGAGCGCGTCGTCCGCCGGCTTGCCGCGCGGCTTCCTTGTGATCTGGAAGAAGCGGCGCGCGTCGCCGCCGAAATTCCGCGCGACCTCGGTGTAGAGATAGACGAGCTGGGTGCAGGAGGCCTCGTCCCAGTCGGTCAGCACGCGCGGCGCCGGCGCCGCCGGATCGTCGAGCTTCCAGCCCATCATCATCCAGACGAGGTCGCGCGCCGCCTCGGCGCGCTTGCGGAAGATCAGGCGCTCGGCGAGCGGCATGCCGGTCGGCAACGTGAGCACGATGCGGCGCAGGCGGCGCGGCGTCTCGGCATGGGCGCGCCGGCCGCGCTGCTGCGGCGAGTTCATGAGCGTCAGCGCCTGCAGCAGGACTTCCGACAGCACGAAGGTCATCACCGAGGAGCGCGAGTAGAGCGGCTCGAACACCGGCAGGTGGTCGGCCGAATCGGCGTCGGCATCGACGAGATGCAGCGGCTCGCCCTTCTGGTTGACGAGCTGGGCCATCGGTCCGGCCGCGGCGGGCATCGCCGTCTGATCCTGGGCGTAGGCCACGTTGAAGCGCCATTCGCGGGTCTGCGGCTCCTCGTCCCACAAATAGCGCTTGGGGCTCGACATGCCGGTGTTGCCCTCGGTGCCGCGCCGACGGGCGGCGAGCCGCGTCGCCTCGGGGCCGACGCGCGTCATGGTCGGCCAGACGAAGGCATCGGCGCGGCCGCCCAGCCGCGACAGGTGGTTCTTGCCGAACCAGGCCTGCGCGAACTCCACGCGCGATTCGAACGGCCGCGTGTGCACGACCTCGGGATGCGAGAGGTCGCGCAAGGCGAGCTCGTAGGAATCGTTCAGGTTGACGCCCAGCTCGCCCGCCGCCTCGATCAGGAGGCCGCAGGTCCGCGAGTTGCCGACGTCGAGCACGAGGTCGACCTCGATGGCGCCGCGGCCCGGCCGCTCGGCGTCGCCGACCAGCTTGACCGGTGGGAAGTGCGCGGCCGCCGCCAGCAGGCCCAGGAAGGCGAGATAGCGCGCCGTGGCCTCCTGCGGCTTCTGCTTGATGTCGTTGTCGATTTCCTCGGTAGTGGCGCGCGGATGCAGCTCGCGGAACAGCTCCTCGAGCCATTGCGTCATCCAGCCCTGGCGCAGCAGCCAGTGGTTGGCGCGCTGCTGCGGGGCCAGCGCGAACAGCGCCCCCGAGGTCACGTCCTTGGGCGAGGGTGCGAGATAGGCGCGGCCCTCGGCTTCGGCGATCAGGCCGGTGTCGAAGGCCAGCACGGCGCGATAGCGGTTGCCCTGCTCGTCGCGGTAGCCCGCGCCGTAGCGCGCCTCCAGATCGACCACGCGCACCCGCGCCCAGTCGGCCGGGCCCTCGCGGAACTGGTTGTTGGGCCGGACCTGCAGGAACGGCACCGGCACCCACTTGTCGAGAAAGGGGGCGAGAGCGTCCTTGGCGGTGATCACGAGGTTGGGATCGGCGGCGCGGCGGCGGCCGCTTTCGACCACCTCGTACTGGCCGCGGCTCTCGTCGAAGTCGAGCTGCACCAGGTCGTCGACCGCGCTCGACGCGGCCGCGTCATGGAAGCCCCACTCGCGCACCTTGAGGCGCACGGGGTCAAAGCCGAAATCGAGGAACTGAATGCCGGAGCGGGCAATCAGCGTCGTCGGGCTGGGATAGCTCGGCAGGCGGGCAAGGTCGCTCATGTCACGTTCGGTTGCGGCAATCCATCAAGTCTAGGGTTTCAACGGCCGATCTGCACCTTGTAGCTGCGCTGGTCGCCGGGCTGGCTGCCGCTGCACTGGGCGACGCCGTCGGCGCCGACCTCGCAGTTCACCGTGTTCCGCGCATAGGTCCGCCCGTCGCTGCACTTCGGGTTGGCCTTTTCCTCGATCACGAGCTTGGAGCCGTCCCAGCGCGCCTCGGCCGGCGCCTCGCAGGTCGCGCCGTTCTTCTGCACGAAGGCGACCTTGCCCTTGCCCTTGTCGTCGAGCGTGTAGGTCGGGCGGATGTCCTTCTCGCCGGTCGCCGTGGCAAGCCCGGTGCGCGAGCGCCAGTCGCCCTTCAGGAAGGCGAGGTCCTGCTTCTGCTTGGCCTCGGGCGGCACGACCATCGGCTTGGGTTCGTCCTTCTTGTCCTTGTTCTGCGCATCCGGCCCCTTCATGTCGGCGCCCTTGTTGCCCGCATCCTTGCCGTCGGGGCCTTTGCCGTCGGGCTTTCCCGGATCGACCGTGGCGACGGTCGCGTCGGGGCCGGCGCCGCGCTCGATTGGCGGCCCGCCGACGGCGCCGACGATCACGCCGCCGGGGCCGATGATGCCGGCGGTGCAGTCGGCGCCGCGCCGCGACAGCTCGTCGGTCAGGCGGGCGAGCTCCAGCCGCAGCGCCTCGTTGTCGCTGGCCAGGGTGGCGACGCGCGTCTGCTGCAACTCGAGCGGCCGGCGGACGGCGAGGTTCAGCGCGCGTTCACGCGCCTCGGCTTCGATGACGGGCTCGAGGCGCGGCAGGTAGGGCCGCACCAGCCAGGCCAGCAGCGCCAGCAGCAGCAGGAGAAGCAGGCCGAGCAGCAGCCACTGCCACCACACGGTGCGCGGCGCGACGACGGCAGGGATGGCCGGTGCCGTCGCCAGGACGGCTTCGGGCCGCGCCGCCACGGGCGCCGGCCGGATCGCAGGCGGCGGACTCGCGAGGAAGACACCGGGCAGTGCTGCGTCGGCGGTGAAGCCCCAGAAGGCCATCACCGGCCGGCCGCCCACGACGTAGAGGGTTTCCTCGCCGGGGGCGGTCAGGGCGTGGCGCAGCAGGCGCGCGAAGTTGCGTTCGGCGCCGGAGCGCTCCGGCGCCTCCATCTGCGTCGCCAGCCCCGCGATGTCGCCGTGCAGACGCTGCACCGCGTCCATGACCTCGCGGCGCTCGGCGTCGCCGAGATCGCCCATGCGGCGGACCTCGCCCTCGAAGGGCGCGTACCAGCCGATGCTGCGGCCGCTGGGTTCGGCCTCGGGCACCGCCAGCAGGTCGGCGTGCTCGCGCGACAGGCGCTGGGCGATGGCGGCGCGCAACTGCCCGGCGGCGCGCCATACCGGATCGCCGCCCAGGCCCAGCGCGCGATAGCGCTGGATCGGCTCACTGACCAGAAGCGGACCTGCGGTCATCGTTGCACCTCAACGCCTGCCGCTGCGCGGGCAGGAGATTGCGTAATTCCAGCGCGTGCCGAGCTGCGTGCCGGTGACGATCACTTCCACCGAGTAGTCGCCCCCCACGGGATTCCAGTCGAAACCGAAGCCGCCCCGCCCGCTGCGCGGGCCGCCGGTGCCGGCAAGCTGCTGCCCGCGATAGAGCACCCGGATGTCGTCGGGGCGGACGAAAAGCTGGTAGTTCAGCGCCACGAAGCCGGGCTTGTCGCCGAGATAGTGGCGGTTGCGGGTGATGCCCTCGCCGCCGGAATCGCCCGACCAGTCGCACGGAAGCTGACCCGGCGGCGGCCGGTTGACCGGCGGCGCGGAGGCCTGCTGCGGCGGCGGTGGCGGCGGCGCCTTGGCGACCGGCGGCGGTGGCGGCTTGGGCGGCTCGATCGGCTTGCACTGCGCCAGCCTGGTCTTGAGGTCGGCCTGGAGCGAGGCGAGCTCGGCCTTGAGCTTCTGCTCGTCGGCGTTGGCCGCGTCGAGCGAGGCCCTCAGCAGCGGCGTGGGATCGGGCGGCGGCTCGGGCGCGGGCGGCGCCGGCGTCTCGATCGTGACGACGGTCATGTCCGGATCGATCGGCACGCAGGCGCGCAGCAGCCACGAGGTCAGCAGCAGGAGAAGAAGAAGGAGCAGGCCGAACAGCAGGGCGCTGAACCACGGCGCCCAGCCGACGATGCGCGGCGCCGGCAGGGCCGCCGGCGCGCTGGCAAAGACGGCGGGCGGCGCGGGCGCGGGGACGGGCGCCAGGGCGAAGGGTTGCAGGCTCGCGGCGGCATCGGCCTCGTAGCCCCAGGCGACGATCACCGGTTGGTCACCGACCATGAAGACGAAATCGTCGGACGGCCGCGCGGTCGAGAGGTCGAGCGAGCGGCCGATCAGGCGCGCTTCTTCGCTTTCCGAACCCTGGAGCTGCGCGCCCAGCGCCCGGATCGCCGTGAGATGCGTCTCGACGGTCTCGAGCGCCCGGCCGCGCTCGTCCTCGCCGAGTTCGTTCAGTCTGCGGACGCTGCCGCCCCGCGCGGCATACCAGTCGATGCCGTCGCCCGACTCGCGAAGCTGCGGATCGGCCAGCAGGTCGGCGGGGCCGTCGCCCAGGCGGCGGCGGATGACGGCGAGGAGCTGGCTCGCGACGGCATGCAGCGGGTCGCCGCGCACCCCCAGGGGTCGCACGCCGAGCCGCGTCGTCATGATCAGAGTGGGGCGCTCGCCCATGGATGCCGCAGGCCTGTTTCCTACGACATCATATCATCTATCGAATCCGGCGGGTTTATGTCCGATCGGTCCCGGAGTCGCGATGAATCGGCCGGGGCTCAGGAAGGCCGTGCCGCCGGCCGCCTCGACGCGCACGATGGGCGTGGCGAACACAGCCGACAGACGGTCGGGATCCAGGGTCTGGCGGGCCGGCCCGAGATCGGTCAGGCGGCCGTTTTCCACGATTCCCACCCGGTCGGCGTAGCGCGCCGCCATGTTGAGGTCGTGCAGGACCGCCAGCACGCCCAGCCCCCGGTCGGCCCGCCGGCGGGCGCTCGCCAGGGCGGCATGCTGGTGCGAGAGGTCGAGCCCGGCGATCGGCTCGTCGAGCAGCAGGAAGGGCCTCGCGCTGGCGTCGGCGTCGCACTGCGCCAGCACCCGGGCGAGCTGGATGCGCTGGCGCTCGCCGCCGGACAGGACCGTGTACGGCCGGTCGGCGAAGGCCAGGGCCTCGGTCTCGGAGAGCGTCTGCTCCGCCAGCGCCTGCATCTGCCGCTCCGACAGACTGCCGCGATGGGCCAACAGCCCCAGCATGGCGATCTGCAGGCCGGTGAAGTCGAAGGCGATCGTCGAATGTTGCGGCAGCACGGCGCGGCGGCGGGCGAGGTCGAGCTTGCTCCAGTGCGGCAGCGGCCGACCGTCGAGCAGCACCTCGCCGGCGGAAAGCGGCCGATCGCCGCCGAGTGCGCCGAGGAGTGTGCTCTTGCCCGCGCCGTTGGGGCCGATGATCGCCAGGAACTCGCCCGGCATGACCTCGAGCGACACGTCCTGGATGAGAGGCCTGGTGCGCGCCCGCACCTCGACGCCGATCGCCTGCAGGAGCTTCACAGCCCGCCTCGCGCCGCGCGGCCGGCCAGCAGCCAGAGGAAGAACGGCCCGCCGACCAGCGCGGTCAGCACGCCGATCGGCAGCTCGGCCGGCGACACCATGGTGCGCGCGAGCGCATCGGCCAGCACCAGGAAGGCGCCGCCGAACAGCGCGGCGGCCGGGAGCAGGGTACGGTGCGCCGGTCCCAGCATCAGGCGCACGATGTGCGGCGCGATCAGGCCCACGAAGCCCACGATCCCCGAGATCGCGACGCCCGCGCCGACCGCAAGGGCGACCTGCGCCACCAGCCGCATCTTCAGGCGCTCGACGTCGACGCCGACATGGCCCGCCTCGCGTTCGCCGAGCGCCAGCGCGTCGAGGAGGTGCGCGGTCGGGAGCAGGGTCGGCACGCTGACGGCCAGCACCAGCAGCGCCGGCAGGATGGCGACCCAGGTCACGGCGCCGAAGCCGCCCATGGTCCAGAAGATCAGGGTGCGGAGCTGCTGGTCGTCGGCGACGAACACCAGCAGGCCGATGCCGGCCGAGGCCAGCGCGTTCACCGCGATGCCGGCCAGCAGCAGCGTGCCGACCAGGGTCATGCCTTCGCGCGCAGCGATGCGATAGACCGCGATGGTGGCGACCAGGCCGCCGAGGAACGCCGCCACCGGCAGGCACCATGGCCGCAAGCCCGACGGCACGACGTGCATCACTTTCTCGCCCAGCACGATCACCGACACGGCGGCCAGCGCCGCGCCGCTCGACACGCCGAGCAGGCCGGGATCGGCCAGCGGATTGCGGAACAGGCTCTGCATCGCCGCACCACCGGCCGCCAGCGCCGCGCCGACGGCGAAGGCTGCGAACACGCGCGGCGCACGGATCGCGTAGAGCACCGCCGCCGTCGTGTCGTCGAGCGGCGCGCTCGACAGGCCGAGCGCCGAGAGAAGCTGGGGGAAGCCCACGGGGAAGGCGCCGATGCACAGGCCGCCCACCACGCTCGCGAGCGCCGCCAGCGCGAACAGCGGGATCGGGCGGCTGAACGCGCGCGCCGGCCGCGCCACCGTTCGGGCCATCGTCGTCATGGCGCGCGCGCAAGCTCGGGATGGAGCCTGGCCGCCAGCTCCGCCGCCGCCTGCGGCGTGCGCGGGCCGAAGCCCAGCAGCAGCAGCGCGTCGAACTCCAGCACGCGGCCCGCCTTGCCCGCCGGCGTGCGGTTGAGCGCCGGCTGGTCGAGGATCGCCGGGATGCCGCCCATCGCCTGCACGGTCTGGCGCGTCACCAGCACGAAGTCGGCCCTGGAGGCGATCACCGCCTCCGGCGTCAGCGGCCGATAGCCCGAGTAGCCGTCGATGGCGTTGGTGCCGCCGGCGAGCTTGATGATGCCGGCCGCCGCCGTGTCGCGGCCGGCGGCCTGCGGCGCGCCGCCGCCCATCGACAGCAGGAACAGCACGCGCGGATGGCCGGTCGCGCGCTTGAGCTTGCCGGCGAGCACCGTCATCGCCTCGCGCCCTTTGGCGATCATGGCGTCGGCCTCGGCGGCCTTGCCGGTCGCCTTGCCGACGGCGGCGATCTTGGCGACGACGCTGTCGTAGTCGTAGAGGTCGGGCAGGACCAGCACCTCGATGCCGGTCGCCTTGAGCTGCTCCAGCGCGCCCGCCGGTCCGGCCGCGGTCGTGGCGATGACCAGGCTGGGCTTCAGCGACAGCACGCCCTCGGCCGACAGCGCGCGCATGTAGCCGACCTGCGGCAGCGATCTCGCCGCCTCCGGATACAGGCTCGTGGTGTCGACGCCGACCAGCAGCTTCTCCGCGCCGAGCGCGTAGACGATCTCGGTGATCGAGCTGCCGACCGACACGATGCGCGGCTGTTTCGGCTGCGCACGGACAGGAAGGGAGGCGGCGGGAAGCGCCCCGCCGGCTGCGATGCCCAGTCCGCCCAGGAGGGCGTGACGCCGCTTCATCACGAGGCGGCCTGCTTCTCGACGCGGGCGACGATGGCGCGCCACGCTTCGAGCTCGGGCGCGCCCGGCTTGCGGGCGCCGAACATCAGCAGGACGTTGCGGCCCTCGGCGTCGAACACCTCGATCGAGGTCACGATTCCGTCCTCGGTCGGCTTGCGCACCGAGAAGACGCGGGCCACGCCGGCATCGCGCAGGTGCATGTTGAAGTCGGGGTCGAGCACGTTGAACCAGCCGTGCGTGTCGACCAGCCGCTTCACCGGGCCGGTGTGGATCTGGATGCAGCCGCGGTTGCCGACGAAGATCATGATCGGCGTGCCGTCGGCCGCGGCGGCCTCGAGGGCGCCGCGCAGGGCGCGCACCGGCAGCTCGCGGGCGAGCTCCTCGCCGATCAGGCGCAGCGCCTGCACGCGGCCGACCTTGAACCTGCCCAGCATGCCGAAGAACTCGTGCGTGTCCTTCATGCCACGCCAGGCGGCGCGCAGCCCGTCGAGGTTGATCTCGGAGTCCGGACGATCGGCGGCATTCGGCTGGCGCGGCTCGATCTTCAGGTCGGCCGCCGTCGCGGCGGTGTGGCGTCCGATCAGCGCGTCGAAGGCGGCGCGATCGGTCTCGTCGGTGGCGTAGATCTTGTGCACCGCCTCGCCGGCCGCATCGAAGAATTGCAGGCTGAGGCGCTCGCCCTGCTTCAGCGGCTCGCGCACGGCGAAGCCGTGCTTCCAGGCGCCCATGAAGACGCGCAGGTCGATGTCCGGCCCCAGCACGACGCCCTGCGGTCCGCTCACCTGCACGTCCTCGAAGCGGCCGTGGCGCTCATGCACGCAATGCTCGTTGCGCGTCAGGCACATCACGCGGCCGGCTGACGGCATGTCGTTCAGGATGGCGCGGAAGTCGGGCTCGAGCGGCGTCGCCGTGCGGCCGACGCCCAGCGCCACCAGCTCGGCCTCGCTGACGCCGAGCCTGGCGGCGGCGTCGCGGATGCGAATCGCCGGCTTCTCGCCGCGCAGGCGGCTCCAGCGGGCGGCAAGCTCCGCGTTCGGGGTTGAGAGCATCGGACTTCTCCTTTCAACGCAGATGGAAACGCACGGGGATTTCGACCCAGGCGGCGACCGGGCGGCCGTCGCGCTGGGCGGGCAGGAAGTGCCAGCCGCGCACGGCGGCCAGCGCGGCGCGGTCGAGCAGGGCGAAGCCGCTGCCGCGCCACAGCAGGATCTCGGCGGCGGTGCCGTCGGGGTCGAGGCGCACGCGCACCAGCGCCTCGCCCTGCTGGCTGAGCTCGATGGCGCGCTTGGGATAGACGGGCGGCGTCGGCGGATGGCGGAAGCGCGGCTTGCCCTCGAACACGATCGCCGAGGGGACGCTCGCCTGCTGCGTGGTGCTGGCGTTGCCGACGTTCGGAGTGGGCGCATGCGTCCAGGCCGACGTGGCGTTGGGACGGGCGGCGGCGGGCTTCGATGCAGGCCTCGGTTTGGGCTTGGCCGGTTCGACCGGCTTCAGCTCGGTCGTCTTGAGCGGCGGCGGCTCCTCGGGCGGCGGCACCTCGACCTTGATCTCGGGCTCGAGCACGATTTCGGGCTGGGGCTCCGGCGGCGGCAAGGCGGCGGCCGTCTGCTCGACCGTCGGCGCCGGCAGCTCCGGCGGGGTCTCGGGCTGCTGCGGCGGTTCGGGCTGGTCGCTGGCGGCCTCGGCGGCGGGGCCTTGGCGCGGCGCGGCGAGGGAGAGCTCCACCAGGAAGGCGGGCTCGTCGCTGGCGCTGGTGCCGCCGGCGCCGGCGAGAAGAAGCGGGATGACGGCGAGCCCGTGCAGGGCAAGCGACAACGCCATCGGCACGCGGGGCTCGCGTGCCGATGGCGCCGGCAGTCGTTCGGCAGAGAGGGCCGCCGGGACTACCATTTGGCCGTGAGGTTGACGCCGAAGTAGCGGCCCGGCTGGGCATAGAGATCGAGCTGCCGGTTGGTCGAGGCGACGCCGATGACGTCGTTCGAGTTCCAGTACTTGGCGTTGGTGATGTTGAACGCGCCGGCGTTGACCTTGAGGTGGTCGTTGAAGACGTAGCCGATCGTGGCGTCGAGGTTGAAGTAGGCCGGCGTCTGGAAGAAGGTCGGGTTGCTGACCTGGGTGTGCTGCGCGGTCATCGTGCCGATGAGCTGCGCCACCAGGCCGGTGTCGAAGCCGTAGCGGACACGGCCCTGCGTCGCCCACGGGCTCACCGAATCGACCGGCAGGCCGGTGCGTGTGTCCCAGCCCTGCGCGAAGGCCGTCCAGCCGGCGACCGCCCAGTTCGGCAGGAAGCGATACTCGCCGCGCGCCTCGACGCCCCAGATCGTGACGTTGGTGAGGTTGACGTACTGGAAGAGGGTGGTCGGGCCGTTCATGCCGACCACGGCCGTCTCGAGGAAGTTGTTGTAGAGGTTGTAGAAGCCGGTGAGCTGCCAGCTCGAGCCGGTCTCGTACTTGCCGCGCAGGCCGACCTCGAAGCTGTTGGCCGTCTCGGGCTTCAGGTTGGCGTTGGGCAGGATCTGGTAGAACGACGCGGTGTTGGTGAAGCCGAAATTGGCGTTGTCGTAGGGCGGCGCGCGGAAGCCGGTCGCGTACTGGAAGTAGCCCGAGTAGGCGTCGGTGAAGTGGTAGAGCAGGCCGAGCTTGGGCGAGGCCGAGACGTAGGTGCTGGCGTTCGGGATCACGTTCAGCGTGGCGCCGGTCGAGTTCCAGAAATAGCGGTCGGGATTGGGGTTGAGGCTGTAATAGTCGAGGCGCACCGCCGGCGTCACCTTGAGCTTGCCGCCCAGCGCCGTGATCTCGTCCTGCAGGTAAGCGCCGGCCTGGACGGTCTCGGTGTCGGGGAAGTTCTTGTTGGGATAGGTCTCGCCGCCCACCGACTGGGTGCGCGCGCCGGTCGCCAGCGTGATCTGCCAGCGGTTGCGTGGCCTGGTCGTCGACGTGTAGGCGAAGCTCAGCCCGTAGGTCAGGAAGTTGTCGAGCTCGAAGATCCTGGCGTCGGTGTGCATCTGCAGCTCGGCGCCGGAGACTTGCTGCGTGTACCAGAACTGCGAGGTGCGGGCGTTGCTTGGGCTGAGGCCCGCGGTCGTTCCGCGCAGCTGGTAGGTGTCGGCCTGGGTGTAGGTCGAGTTGAAGTAGGCGAGGAAGTTCAGCCGGTCGATGAAGCCGATCGGCGCCGTGCGCTCCCACTGGCCGCTGAGGCGATAGGTGTTGGTGTAGTCCTGGCCCCACTCGTCCCAGATGCGGGCGAACAGGTTGGTGAAGACGCCGACGCCGGACAGCATCTGCGTGCTCTGCTGGCCCTGGGTGTAGCCGCCGGTGATGCGGATCGTGTCCGACTCGGTCGGCTTGATGACGAGCTTGGCGAGAAAGTCGTTGTTGTAGAAGCTCGTCGGGTTGGGCCCGAGCGAGGTCTGCGCCGGCTGGAATTCGTGGCCGTCGCGGCGGGTGTAGATGCCGAGGAACTCGACGTTGCCGGAGCGCACCGCGCCGGTGAAGGTCTCGGCGAACTGCTGGTTGGCGCCGGAGTAGGCGCCCTTGAAGCTGGCGAAGACGTCCTTGCCGTCGCGCATGTAGTCGCCCGGATCCTTGGTCGTGTAGGCGACCACGCCGCCGATCGCGTCGGAGCCGTAGAGCGCCGAGGCGGGGCCGCGGATGATCTCGACCCGCTTCACGTCCTCGAGGTCGGGTTGCTCGCGCGTGTAGGTGCCGGCGCCCTGGTTGCTGTCGGGGAAGTCGGGCGTGCGCATGCCGTCGACCATGATCAGCACGCGGTTGCCGCCGATGCCGCGGATCACGAAGTTCTGGAAGCCGGCGCGGGTCGGGTTGTTGCCCACCGTGACGCCGGGCTCGTTGCGCACCAGGTCGCGGATGTCCTGCATGTTCTCGCGGTCGATGTTCTCGGTCGTGATGACCGAGACCGTCGCCGGCACGTCGTCGAGCGGACGGCGGCTGCGCATGGCGGCGGTCGTGACGGCGTCGAGCTGCGTCGGAACGGCGTGCGGCGCGGTGGGTGTTGTCGCTGGCGCCTGCTGCGCCGGATCGGCGACCGGCGTCGCGGCCGGTGTGGTTGCCGGCGGCGTTTGCGCCGAGGCGGGAACGGCGAGCGTTCCGCCGATTGCACCCCCGATCGAGGTTGTCGTCGCCAATAGCGCATGAAGAAGAATGCGGAGCTTCATTGACCAGGTCCCCAAAACAAAAAAAGGGCGCCTGGCTGGCAGAAGTCCCTCGGGAGGACCGGCTGGCTGGGCAGTTTGACCGAGGAGGGATGGCCCCTCGGGGTGTCGATTACTTGGTGAGGATCAGCTTGTTGGAGGCGGTCACGCGCAGACGATAGGTGTCTGCGTTGTGGCGGATGATCAGCTCCCGCCTGCCGCTCATCAGCGCGATGCTTTCGACGACCGGTGAGTTGGGATCCGACCCGCTGCGGCCGAACTCGTCGCGCCTCGGTTCGTCCGCACGGATCGGACGTGTCATCTGGGTCATACGCCTCTCATTCCCCTTTTGAGTTGCGATTGACTCTCAATTGCATAGACTGGCGGCCGCTGTCAATGGTTCTCAATAGCAGGTGAGCCCATGGAAACTCCACTGGAACAGGGACTTAAGCCTCCGCAGAGCGGGCCGCAGAACGGGCAACGGACGGGCTGCGGGCGGGCGGGCTGCGCCTGCAGCCTGCCGCTCAGCGACCGGTTCGTGTTGTGGGCGCTGCGTCAGTGGCAGCACGACCGCGCCCTGCCGCGCGAAGGCTCGACCCTCCATCGCGGCTTCAAGCTTGCGGGCCTGCTCGAGGCGCTGCCCGACTTCGCGATCGCCATGGATGCGTTCCTGTTCGGCGCGCGGCGCGCCATGGAGATCCATGCGCCGCCCTGCTCGGACGTCAGCCGCGACGAGGCGGTGCTGGTGGCGCTGTGCGGCCTGGCCCAGGCCGATCACGACGGGCCGCTGCTCGCCTCGCTCGACATCATGATGGCGCCGACCGCCTCGCGCGTCGCGGCGATCCGCCTCAAGGCCTTTGCGACCGCGCTCGCGGGTGCCGGGTTGCGCCTGGCGCCGGCGCCGGGCGATGCCGGCGGTCGGCTCAATTGAAGGCGCCGATGCCCGCCCCGATGCCGGCCCCGAGATCCGATCGTCTTGCCGATCTGCGGCATGCGATGCAAGTGATCGCCGATGCGGTCGAGGGCCTGCCCGACGAGTGCCGCGACCTCGCGGGCAACGCGCTGCTCAACATCGCCGCCGAAGCGGTCGCGCAGGATGTCGGCTGTTCGGAAGCCGGCCGCATCTTCGCGCGCCTCGCCGACCTCCTGTCGCAGGGCCTGCAGCCGCCGGCCGCCGACGCGATCCTGCTCACCGGCTTCGACGCATGACGATCTGAGATCCCGCCTCCACTTTCATGCTCTTTTGGACCGCGCGCGTCTCGCGCGCTCATGAATCCGAGGCGCGCGAGACGCGCGCGGTCCAAAAGACATGACTCGATCCGATATCGTCTCGATCTAAAGCACCAGGGCGACGCCCGCCGCCGCCACGCCACCCAGCACGACCACCAGCCAGGGCGGCGTCTTCCACGACACCAGCAGCAACAGGGCGACGGCCGCGATGGCGAAATCGGCCGACGAGTGGATCGCGCTGGTCCAGACCGGATCGTAGAGCGCCGCCAGGAGCAGGCCGACGACCGCCGCGTTCACGCCCTTGAGCACCGATCGCATCACCGGATGCTGGCGGATCCAGTTCCAGTAGGGCAGCGGGCCGATGGCGAGGAAGAACGAGGGCAGGAAGATCCCGAGCAGGCAGATCAGGCCGCCCAGCCAGCCGTTCGGCTGCGGCCCCATGACCGTGCCGAGGAAGGCGGCGAAGGTGAAGAGCGGGCCCGGCACGGCCTGCGCCGCACCGTAGCCTGCCAGGAAGGCATCGTTGTCGACCCAGCCCGGCGGCACCGTCGCCGCCTGCAGCAGGGGCAGCACGACATGGCCGCCGCCGAAGACCAGCGAACCCGAGGTGTAGAAGGCTTCGAACACCGCCAGGAGGTGACTGCCGGTCGACGCTGCCAGCAGCGGCAGCCCGGCGAGCAGCGCGAAGAACAGCATGATCGAGGCGACCGACCACCATCTGCCGATGCGCAGCGGCAGCGGGATGAGCTGGACGACCTCGCCGGGCAGGAAGCGCCAGCCGATCAACCCGCCGAGCACGATGGCGCCGACCTGGCCCAGGGTCGACGGCACCGCCAGTGCCAGCACGGTGGCCGCGGCGGCGATCGCCAGCCGCTCGCGGTCGGGACAGAGGTTGCGCGCCATGCCCCAGACGGCCTGCGCCACGACGGCGACGGCCACGATCTTCAGCCCGTGCAGCCAGCCCGCCCCCGACAGGTCGCCGAGCGCGGCGACGCCGTAGCCGAACAGGATCAGGGCCAGCGCCGACGGCAGGGTGAAGCCCAGCCAGGCCGCCAGCGCGCCCGGGATGCCGGCGCGCAGCACGCCGATGATGATGCCGACCTTGCTGCTCGCCGGCCCCGGCAGGAACTGGCTGAGCGCCACGACGTCGGCATAGTGCTCCTCGTCGAGCCAGCGCCGCCGGTCGACGAACTCGGTGCGGAAGAAGCCGAGATGGGCGATCGGGCCGCCGAAGCTCGTCAGGCCGAGCCGCAGGAAGATCAGGAAAACTTTCCAGGACGAGGTTTCGGAGGACGCGTCGGGCGTGGCGGCATCGTCGTTCGTCAAGATTGTCCCCTTCCTTCCCCGGTCCGACCGCGATGGATGCGACGGGCGCGTTCCGGTGCAGCTGCCCGGACTATCGCATATCGATGACGTGGATCGATAGCAGGCAACCGATGGAACCCTCTGCTAGGATGGGTCCGTGACGGCCATCACCGGCCGGCGCAGGCATGGGGTGACGGAAGGAGCCGCAAGGCTTTCGGGGCGGATTTGGACGACAAGGACCTCTACGGTGGATTGATCCGCCTGCACGTTCTGCATCACGCGAGCCAGGGGCCGATCTTCGGCCTCTGGATCATCGAGGAGCTTCGCGAGCACGGCTACCGCCTCAGTCCCGGCACGGTCTATCCCATGCTGCACGGCATGGAGACCAAGGGCTATCTCCGATCCGTCGAAACCCGCCAGGGGCGAAGGAGCCGGCGTCTCTATCGACTGACCCCGCTGGGCCGGGCCGCGCTGAAGGAAGCCAAGAGCAAGGTCCAGGAGCTGTTCGGCGAGCTGTTCGAGGACGCCGCGCCGCGCGACTCGGGGAAGAAGCCGGCTTTGTCGGCCGTTGCGCGCAAAAGGCGACCCGACTGAGTCGTCTCTCGAGCGATGCACCTCTAGCGGAGAACCACCGGTACCTCTCCCTGTAGCGGCGAGAAGCTCCTGATCGCGGCGGGCACAAGGAACTCGGGGCGGGCAAAAGTTGCTTGCAGCGGTCCAAGGTCGCCCGGCGCTTCAAGTATTCGTGCGAGCTCGTCGAGGAGCGGCATCTCTTCGGACGGCAACGCGTCTATCGGTGTCCGATCGGCGATGCCCCAGTAGTCCCAGGGGAGCATCTCGACCTTGTTGAGCGCCGCCAGATCTCGCATGAGGCTGCCGCGGATGAACCACAACCCCCGGATATTGATGCTTGGGACGCCGAAGCGGTCGGGGGCCGCCTTGCCCTCGCGCGCAAGCCGCCAGGCATCGGACGCGACAACGAACCGGTCGCGTTCCAGGTCGAGCTCGTTGGCCGTCACCCCGACCTTCGATTTGACGACCTGGTCGACGTTCGCGTCGACGAGCACCCAGCGACGCTGCTCGTCGTTCCAATACTCGCAGACGCAGTGGTCGCTGTAGGTGTCCGGCTCCTTCGAGAAGTAGGTTGCGAAGCCGAAGCGCAAGCGTGCCGGGACGCCGACATGGCGGAGCATCGAGCAGAGAAGAAGCGCGTAGTCGCGGCAGCTACCGATGAAGCGATGTTCCGGTTCGCGCCGCTCCGGGAGCGGTCGGTCGTCCTTTCCGAGCAGCCGTTCGTAGATATCGGATGCATAACGGGTGTCGATCTCGCCAAGACGTGCGGACGCCCCGAGCGCAAGCCCGTAGAGTCCGACGAAATCCTTGTCGATGACCAGTCCCTGGACGATTGCGGCGAGGGCTTCGCCGCTCGACGGCAAGCCCGCAGGGAGGCGGTCGCCTGTGCCGGGATCGCTTGTCGCGCTCTGGGTGCGATAGTACGCGAGCGGGTCGACCGTCATGGAAACAGCGTACCACAAGGCCTCGGTTCCGCAGAGACGACGTCCCGGTACGGCCGTCAAATAGCGGTTTTCGATATCGAAGTTCGATAGTAAAATGCGCACACCATGGTGTGGATGCATGCCGTCATAGCCGCGACCGCGCTGGTCGTGTCGGGTCTGACGCTCTTCTCGGGCTTCGGGCTGGGCACCATCCTGATGCCGGCGTTCGCCCTGTTCTTTCCGGTGGCGACGGCGATCGCCGCGACGGCCGTCGTCCATCTCGCCAACAACCTGTTCAAGCTCGTCCTGGTGGGACGGCTGGCCGACTGGAGCGTCGTCGTGCGGTTCGCGGTGCCGGCGGCCGTCGCGGCGATGGCCGGCGCCTGGCTGCTCGGCCAGTTGACGGACATGCCGGTGCTGGCGCGCTACGACCTCCTCGGCGGCGCCCGCGAGATCCAGCCCGTGAAGCTGGTCATCGGGCTGGTCATCGTCGCCTTCGCCCTTCTCGAGCTCGATACCCGGTTCGCCGCGCTGTCGTTCCCGCCGCGCTTCCTGGCGCTCGGCGGCGCGATCTCGGGGTTCTTCGGCGGCCTGTCGGGCAACCAGGGGGCGCTGCGCTCGGCCTTCCTGCTGAAGGCCGGCCTCGACAAGGAGGCGTTCGTGGCGACCGGCGTCGTGGCGGCCGTCGTGGTCGATACGGTGCGGCTCGCCGTCTACGGCGTGTCGTTCTACGCCTCGAGTTTCGCGACGTTCGGCGGCGAGGTGCTGGGCACGGTGGCGACGGCGATCGTTGCCGCGGCGGTCGGCGCCTATCTCGCCACCCGCCTGCTGCGCAAGGTCACGCTGCGGTCGGTGCAGCTCGTCGTGGCCGCGATGATGATCGCCGTCGGCCTCGGGCTGGCGGGCGGCGTTCTCTGACGACGCGACACAGGAAGGAGGATGCGATGATCGACTTCCGGAAGTTCGGCCTGTTGCTCGCCCTGGCAGCCCTCACCGCTTTCGCCGGCGCGGCGATTGCCCAAGTGCCCGGTTCGCCGCCCGGTTCGCCACCGGTAGCGGGCTGGCTGAAGGCGCTGCCGCCCGACAAGCAGATCGAGGCCATCGACCGCCAGCTCCGCGGCTTCGACATGGCGATGATCGAGGTCGGCTATCGCTACACCGAGATGTATTTCGGCGCCACGGAAGGCAACTGGGACTACGCGCTCTACACCGGCGAGAAGCTCGCCTGGGCGATGCGCAACGGCTTCGAGCGGCGCCCCAGGCGCCGCGCCAACGGCGAGGAGATCTTCTTCAAGGGCGCCTATCCGCAGGTCCTCGAAGCGATCCGCAAGAAGGACCTCAAGCAGTTCAAGGAGCGCTTCGAGGAGATGACCGTCCAGTGCAACGCCTGCCACGTCGCCGAAAAGGTGCCGTTCATGACGGTCGGGGTGCCGACACGCCGGCTGACGCCGCTGGTTCACCGGTGACGGCGGGCCTGCGGATCGCAAACCTCGAGACAGCGCGAAGGAGGCGGCGGGCGTCGCGGCTGCCCGTCGCCCCTCGCCCGTTGCCTACAGGGACGCCGCGGGACGGGACTTGATCTTCGACCAGTTGCCGTTGGCCTTGTTGATGTTGCCGGCGATGTCCTCGGACCACTTCGACTGGATGTCGGCATTGAGGTTCAGGTAGAGCTTGCCGTCGACGACCTTCCAGTAGCGGGGATCGCCGTCGAACTTCTTTCCGAGCGCGACGCCATAGGCGCAGTAGCCGCCGAAGGCCGGCTCGTACTTGGCGGGATTGGCCTTGAAGGCGTCGAGGTTCGCCTGGCTGGCGAAGCGATAGGCGGCGCCGTTGTGCGCAATGGCGAACTTGTCCGTGCCGAGCACGGGCTGGCCGCCGAAGAACGAGACCACGTCGTAGCCGTGCGCCGCGAGGCCCGGCCCGGCCAGGGTGCCGCCCGTGGAGACGTTCTGTTCCTCCACGGCAAACGCAACGCCCGGCAGGACTGCCGCCGACAAAAAGGATGTGCCCAGCAGGGCTGTCAGAAACGCGGATCGGATTGCTTTCGTGTTCTTCATCGCTCGCTCCTTGGGGGTTCGTTGGTCAGTGGTTCGCGCCGCCAGGAGAACCTGTACGGGCCACGCTGACTAAACTTTCGCTACCCCAGGAAACAGCCGGCAAGATCGAGATGCATTGTCTCGAAATATGGAAGGCCGACGGCCGGCCGTGATGGAGGCCGGGTCGACTCATGTTCTCTTGGACCGCGAGCGTCCCGCTCGCTCATGATCATGAGCGAGCGAGACGCGCGCGGTCCGGAAGAGCATGAGCTCATCCAAACGGAATCCGCTTCTAGGAAGCGCCGCGCGACAGGACGTTTCTCAGCAACGGCGCGGCATAGTCGAGGAAGGTCCTCAGCTTCAGCGGCAGCAGCGGCTGGCCGGCGTGGACGAGGCTCACCGGCGCGGGTGTCGGCTCGAAGCCGCGAAGCACGACGGAAAGTTTTCCGGCCCGCACCGCATCGGCAACCTGGTACGACAGCACGCGTGTCACGCCGATGCCGGAGACCGCCGCATCGATCGCCGCCTCCGCCGTATTGACGACGAGCCGCGGGCGGATCGCGACGGGCACGTTCGATTTCGCGGTCTTGAACGTCCAGGGATCGGACGACGTCAGGCCGGAGAAGGTGATGCAGTCGTGGTCGGCAAGATCCCCGGGACGCCGCGGCATGCCGTGCCTGGCGAAGTAGGCGGGGCTGCCGCAAACCACGCGGCGCACCGATCCGACCTTCCGCGCGACCATCCTGCTGTCGGGCAGCTCGCCGATGCGGATCGCGACATCCACGCGATCCTCCTGAAGATCGACCACGCGATCGGTCAGGGTCAGCCGGATGTCGATCTCCTTGTGCGTCCGGAGGAAGGCGACGGCGACGGGAAGGACGTGAAGGCGGCCGAAGACGACCGGCGCGGACAGGCTCAGCTCGCCCTTCGGCGCGCTGTATTCTCCGGCTGCCGCCCGTTCGACCTCGGCGACGTCGTCGAGGATGCGCCGGCTGGCGGCGACGAACGAACGGCCCGCGTCGGTCAGCGACAGCCGGCGGGTCGACCGGCTGAGCAACCGTGTGCCGAGATGCTCCTCGAGAGCGGCTATTTTGCGACTGACCGTCGCCAGGGGCATCCTGAGGCGACGTCCCGCCGCCGACAGGCTGCCGGCATCGACGACCTCGCGCAGGATGGACATCGCTTCGAGACGGTCCATGTGTCTTCCATATTTCGGGAGAATATCTCTGCACACTACCGTCCGCTGCTGGCACTGCCAGCATCCGCTCCCGGAAACGTGATCGGATGGGACTTGCAGGTTCAGCAGGAATATGCCTATTATTCCTGTAGGCTGGCGCTCGGTGCGCCGGCCTTCTTTTTGGACTCTCGGTCTTCGACCGAGACATGGGCACGACCCGTCCGCGGCACGCCCGCGGGTACGACACTGAGCAGTGTGTGGGTGAAGCCGCCGCGGGGCGACTGCGGATGTCCCAACGATGAGCCCGTCTCAACGCGCGCTGGAAAACCACGCGCGGACAGACACTTGAGAACGCCCTGGGCACAGGGCGCGCCGGGCCTGTGCAGAAGAAGAACGATGCGAGCGGCGTAAAAGCCTTGTGGAATGGGCCTTGGGACCGAGTCTGTCACAAGGTTTGTCACAACATTTGTCTCAATCAGGTGGGACAAACGGACGGGTGAAAGGCCCGGATTTGCTGGTCCTTATGGGTGCCGTGATCGTCGGGCGCCCCGGTGAAGCGGCGGCCGTTCCGGCGGCCATGGGCACACGCCCGGGCACAGCACAGGGCACAACACGCGCCACGCCGTGGTGTGCCCCTGTTCGGGCGTAACGCCCTGAGAATACTGGCTCTTCGGCGTGCGGAGAGCCGAATTTCCTATCGCCGGCCTGTACCGCAACTTCGGCCTAGATCTCGATGCGGCTGCCAAGCTCGACCACCCGGTTGGCGGGCAGGCCGAAGAAGTCGCCGGCGTTGGCGGCGAAGCGCGACAGGCTGAGGAAGAGCTTCTGCTGCCAGCGCGGCAGGAGCGGCGAGCTGCCTTCGACGAAGCTGCTGCGGCCGACGAAATACGAGGTGCGCATCGGATCGAACGGCAGGCCCTTGTCGGCCAGCCGGGCGAGGTCGCGCGGCACGTCGGGCTGTTCCATGAAGCCGTAGCGCAGCACCAGCCGGTGCACGCCCTTGCCGAGGTGGGCGACCTGGGCGCGGCTGTCCGGCGCCACGGTGGGCACGTCGGGCACCTCGACGGTGAGCAGCACGACATGCTCGTGCAGCACCTCGTTGTGCTTGAGGTTGTGCAGCAGGCAGCGCGGCGCGTTGCCCGAGAAGGCTGTGAGATAGACGGCGGTGCCTTGCGGGCGGTGCACGCGGGCCGGGTTGATGCTGCCGATCAGCGTCTCCAGGGGCAGCGCCTCCTCCATCTCGCGGGCGGCGACGGCATGGCGGCCCCTGAGCCAGGTCCACATGGCGAGGAAGATGGCGACGGCGAGCGCCAGCGGCACCCAGCCGCCGTCGAGGAACTTCAGCATGTTGGAGGACACCAGGCTCACGTCGACGGCGAGGAAGCTGCCGAACACCAGGAGGCTGAGCGGCCAGCCCCAGCGCCAGCCGCGGATGGCCAGCACCAGCACCAGCACGCTGGTCACCACCATCGTGCCGGTGACGGCGATGCCGTAAGCCGCGGCGAGGTTGGTCGAGGACTTGAAGGCGAGGACCAGGACCACGACGCCCGCGAGCTGCAGCCAGTTCACGACCGGCAGGTAGACCTGGCCGAACTCGCTGGCCGAGGTGTGGCGGACCAGGACGCGCGGGCTGAGGCCGAGCAGCGAGGCCTGCAGGGCCATCGAGAAGGCGCCCGAGATGGTCGCCTGCGAGGCGATCACCGTCGCCGACGTGGCCAGCCCGACCAGCGGATAGAGCGCCCAGTCGGGCGCCAGGCGGAAGAACGGGTTCTCGAGCGCCGTCTCATCCGCCAGCAGCAGCGCGCCCTGGCCGTAGTAGTTGACCAGCAGCGACGGCAGCACCAGCCCGAGCCAGGCGATGCGGATCGGGCCGCGGCCGAAATGGCCCATGTCGGCGTAGAGCGCCTCGGCGCCGGTGATGGCGAGCGTCACCGCGCCCAGCGCCACGAAGGCCACGACCTTCTCACGCAGCGCGAAGGCCAGGGCGTGGTGCGGCGAGAGCGCCGCCAGCACTTCCGGCCGCTCGACGATGTGGCGCAGGCCGAGCACGAAGAGCACGACGAACCAGACCAGGGTGATCGGCCCGAACCAGCGGCCGACGCCGCCGGTGCCGAAGCGCTGCACCGCGAACAGGCCGCAGATGACGCCGAGCGCGATCGGCACGACCAGCGGCTGGAAGGCGGGGGTGGCGACGTTCAGACCCTCGACGGCGCTCAGCACCGAGATGGCGGGCGTCAGCAGGCAGTCGCCGTAGAACAGCGCGGCGCCCGCGATGCCGATCAGGACGTAGAGGCCGCGGCGCTTCTCCGAGATGCCGGCCTGGCGCGACACCAGCGCCATCAGGGCCAGCACGCCGCCTTCGCCCTTGTTGTCGGCGCGCATGACGACGGCCACGTATTTCAGGGTGACGACGATGATCAGTGCCCAGGTGATCAGCGACAGGATGCCCAGCACGTTCTCCGGCGTCGGCCGGATGCCGGTGTACTCGCTGAAGCATTCCTTGACGGTGTAGAGCGGGCTCGTGCCGATGTCGCCGAACACGACGCCGAGGGCCGCCAGCGTCAGGCCGGCCATGCGGCGGCGGCCGGTCGGTACCGCTTCGTTGGCCGTCATGGCTTTCGCGTTCTCCCCCTTGCGAACGATTGATCCTAGCCGCGAATTCCGGGACGCTGCAGCCACGAAATTGCGATCAGGGAGGGCATAGTGGCCGACAGCGAGAACTACAAGAAGGGCAGCGAGATCAGGTCCCGCCTGATGGGCGAGGACTATGCGGCGGCGATGAACAAGTCGGTCTACGACGACCCGATGATGAAGAAATTCGGCGACTACGCCCGCGAGGCGGTGTTCGGCATGCTGTGGTCGCGCCCCGGCCTCGACCTCAAGACCAGGACCCTGATCTGCGTGATCTCCGACACCGCCCAGGCGCGCTGGCCGGAGCTCGCCATCCATATCCGCATGGCGCGCCGCCAGGGCTGGACGGAGGACGAATTGTCGGAGGCGCTGATGCATCTTTGCGGCTATATCGGCCTGCCGTCGGTGCGCGAGGCGCTGCTCACCGCCAAGGAAGTGTTCCACGAGATGCGCAACGAAGGGTAACTCGGTCATCCTGAGCGGAGCGAAGGATCTCGTGGCGACCGAGATGAGGTCCTTCGCTTCGCTCAGGACGACAGGCTGGAGGATGTGTCGATGATTCTGATGACCACGAGCGACCTGCCGCTCGAGCGGATTGCCCGCGGCAAGGTGCGCGATGTCTATGCGGTGGACGCCGACCGGCTGCTGCTGGTCGCGACCGACCGGGTGAGCGCCTACGACGTGGTGATGGCCGAGCCCATTCCGCAGAAGGGCGCCGTGCTGACGCAGGTCAGCGCCTGGTGGTTCCGTCAGCTTGGCGACGTGGTCAAACACCATATGATCTCGGCCGACGCCGACGAGATCGTCGCCGCAGTGCCGGCGCTCAAGGCCCATCGCGCCGAGATCGCCGGCCGCGCCATGCTGTGCCGGCGCGGCACGGTGTTCCCGATCGAGTGCGTGGTGCGCGGCTACATCACCGGTTCGGCGTGGCGCGAATATGCCAAGGCCGGCACGCTCGCCGGCGAGAAGTTGCCGGCCGGGCTCCGGGAGAGCGGCCGCCTCGATCCGCCGATCTTCAGCCCGGCGACCAAGGCCGAAACCGGGCACGACGAGAACATCACCATCTCGCAGATGCAGAAGATCCTGGGCGCCGACGTGACCGCCGAGCTCGAGCGCCTGACCCGGCTGGTCTACACCAGGGGCCGCGACGTGGCGCTGAAGCGCGGCATCATCATCGCCGACACCAAGTTCGAGTTCGGCCGCGCGAAGTCGGGCGAGATCCTGCTGATCGACGAGGTGATGACGCCCGACTCCTCGCGCTTCTGGCCGCTCGACGGCTACCAGGAGGGCAAGCCGCAGCCCAGCTTCGACAAGCAGCCGCTGCGCGACTGGCTCGACGTCGAGCGCCACGCCGGCCGCTGGAACGGCGAGGCGCCGCCGCCGAAGCTGCCGTCCGCAGTGGTCGAGGCGACCAGCCGGCGCTACCTCGACGCCTATCGTCTGCTGGTCGGCGCCGAGCTCGCCGTGTCGTGAGCGACCCCGAGGACTGGCGCGAGCTCAACCGTGCCAGCTGGGATGAGCGCGTCGCGATTCATCTCAAGTCGCCGGGCTACGACCTCGGCCCGCTGCGCGCCGGCCGCGGCGAGCTGAACGCCATCGAGGAGCGCGAACTCGGTCCGGTGGACGGGCTGCGCGTGCTCCATCTGCAATGCCATTTCGGCGCCGACACGCTGGCTCTTGCCCAGCGCGGTGCCACGGTGGTCGGGCTCGACTTCTCGCCGGCGGCGGTCGAGGCCGCGCAGGTACTGGCCGCGGAGCTGAAGCTCGCCGACCGCGCGCGCTTCGTCTGCGCCGACCTCTACGACGCGGCCCGGGCGATCCCCGAGCCCGCGTCGTTCGATCTCGTCTACGTGAGCTGGGGGGCCACCTGCTGGCTGCCCGACATCAAGGGCTGGGCCGGGATCGTCGCGCATTTCCTGAAGCCGGGCGGTCGGCTCTACTATGCCGAGGCGCATCCGACGGCCTATGTCTTCGACGATTTCGCGCCCGAACCCGACGGCAGGCCGGGCTGGTTCACGCCGTACTTCGAGCGGCGACCCAACCGGTACACCGATCCGAACGACTACGCCGACCCGTCGGCGCGGCTCGTGAACGCGACCAACGTCAATTGGCTGCATCCGTTGTCGGACATCGTGACCGGCCTGATCGATGCCGGCCTCGCCCTCGACTGGCTGCACGAGCACGGCAGCGTGCCGTGGAGGATGTTCAGGATGCTCGAGCGGCGCGCCGACGGCGACTGGCACTGGCCGGACCGGCCGTGGCTGCCGCTCGCCGTGTCGCTGCAGGCGACCCGGCGTCGCTAGGTGCGCTTGTCTAGGTGCGCTTGGGCAGGGTGAAGCGCGCGTCGCGCAACCGCTTTTCTAGGACGGGAATGCCTTCGGCGTAGTTGCCGCGCGCGCATTCGTCCATCGCCACCGAGGCGGTGACGTCGGGGAACTTGTTGCCGTCGCCGGAGCCCAGCAGATAGCGGCGGTAGAGGTCCGACAGCTGGGCGCAGTAGGAGGCGTCGTCGGCATGGGCCGCCGACGGCGCCAGCAGGAGTGCCAGAAGCGGCAGAAGCTTGCGGATCATGCCGCGGTCCTACGCCGCGGCACGAGGTCCTGCAAGCCTGCTCCGGTTCAGGACGGAGGCGTGCTGCGTACCGCGCGGACACTGCGCAGGATGAGCCGTTCGCGTGTCCACAGGAACAGCGCCGCGAGCGGCAGCCAGCCGATCCAGCGCAGGCCCTCCAGGAGATACTCGCCCTCGTCGCGTGCCAGCAGGTAGTCGACCTGCACCTTCCAGACGCTGGCGGCAACCTCGAAGCCCAGCATCCAGATCAGCAGCGCCGGCAGCAGCACGACCAGCGGCTTCATGTGCTCGCTGAGGCGTTCGCTGTACCAGGGGGCGAGCGAGATCGAGAAGATCAGCACGGCGACCACCAGCCTGGTCGCGGGATGGGCCTCGAACCACATGGCCAGCAGCGGCTCGCGCACGATCATCGAGTAGGCGGTCCACGCCAGCACCGCGCCGCCCAGCAGGATGACCGAGGGGAAGCGGTCGACCAGCCGGATCACCAGCTGGCTGCCCCAGACGATGATCGGCACGCTGATGGCGAGGCCCAGCACGATCAGCAGGACGCTGCCGTGCGCGGCGCCGCCGATCGCCAGCACGTTGTCGACGCCCATGACGGCGTCGGCGATCACGATGGTGCGCACCGCGCCGGCGAAGGTTGTGGCCGGCGCCTTGGCGAGGTGGTCCGCCCCGGCGTTCGGCTCCGGCGTGAGCAGCTTGCGCGCGATCCACACCAGCGCCAGGCCGCCGGCCAGCATGAAGCCGGGCACGGCCAGGATGTAGACGACCAGGATCGCCATCAGGGCGCGGATGGCGATGGCGCCGAAGGTGCCCCAGAAGATGACCTTGCCCTGGGTCTGCTTCGGCAGGTTGCGCGCGACCAGGCCGATGATGAGGGCGTTGTCGCCCGCCAGCACGAGGTCGATCAGGACGATGGCGAACAGGGCCGACAGGAAGCCGGCCGAAAGGAAATCGAGTTCCACGATATGTCTCCAACAACGAATGAACGTGATTCGCCGCCCGCAAAGGCAGGCGACGGCGTCTTCCAGTCGTCAGAGATTGATGGGCACCTTCTCGACGTCCCGCGGCGCGGCGGGCTCGAGCGGCCGGAAGAAGGCGCCGGCCACGATGCGCAGCACCATGATACCCGCGGCGATGACGCCGCCGGCCAGCATGAGCTGCAGGAGATGCCAATGGCGCATCGCCAGAACCGAGAATTCGCCGCCGAAATCGAAGATGGCGAACTCCAGACCCGCCTCGCCGATCCATGCCGGATCGACGGCATCGCCGAACGAGGCCAGGATCATGCAGATCACGATCGACGCGACGAACAGCTCGCCGCTCGGAGAGACGGTCCGGACGGCGTTAGCGGCGCGAGGCGATCGATCGATCAGGCGCATGATGAGCGCAATTTCGGGTCGTCCGCCCGACAGATCAAGGGCAAAGCGACACGACCGTTCCGAAATGTCGCGGCGGGTTTATCGCCGGCCGCCGGGCTTGTCGGCAGGGTCGGAACCCGCGTCGGGCGCCGGATGCGCATGCCCCCGGTGTCGCCCGTGCTTGTGGAACAAATGCATCAGCGGGCAGGCGAGCAGCAGAAGGTACGGCAGGATGCCGAACGCATGCCGCCAATGCTCCTCCAGCAGGAACAGCGCGCCCATTGCCGCGACGGTCGCCAGCAGGATGGCGGTCGTCGTGCGCCACCAGGGCGTGCGGGTGCTGTCGACCATGACGCCACTCCCGATGTTGGAATCGACTACGGGACGCTCATCGGCCCCGCCAACAGCTCGTCGGCGATCTTCTTCTGCTCGTCGCTCAGGCTGTTGTAGAGCGGATCGAACGCGGCCTTCACGGCGCGGACCGTCTCCAGGCGTGTCGCGAGGTGCTTCTCGTAGCTGGCCATGCGCTCGGGGCCCGTTGCCGGCTTGCCTGCCATGGGGCTGCCCATGGGGCCGCCGGCCTGGGCGTTCTTTGCCGTGGTGCGAACGACATCGGCGAATTTCGTCCACTGGGCTTCCTGCGCCGGCGTGATCTTGATCTCCGCTTTGAGGAAGGCGAGGCGGCCCTCGATGTGCTTGCCGTGCATGCCACCCATCATGCCGTGGCTCATCATGCCGCCACTCATCATGCCGCCGCCCATCATACCGGGAGCGGACGGTGCGGCAGGGGCGGCTTGCGCCTGGCCCGGGTGATGGCCCTTGTGCTGGTCGGCCGGAGCGGTCTGCGCCGTCGAGACGGCCGGCGAGAAGGCGAGAATGGCAACCATGGCCATGGTGGAAAGGTGGCGCATCGGAATCCTCCTTCCAGAAAAGCTAATGACAATCGAAATCGGCAAATGTCGCCTTGACCTGCATCAATCCCGCGAACACGCCGTGGGGACCTACATGCGCATGCCGCGAAGCCGCAAAGCATTGGAGATGACGCTGACCGAGCTCAGGGCCATCGCCGCGGCGGCGATGATCGGCGAGAGCAGGATGCCGAAAGTGGGATAGAGCACCCCTGCCGCAATCGGCACGCCGGCGGCGTTGTAGATGAAGGCGAAGAACAGGTTCTGCCGGATGTTGCGCATGGTCGCCTCCGAGAGGCGCCGGGCGCGGACGATTCCCATCAGGTCGCCTTTCAGCAGCGTGACGCCGGCGCTTTCGATCGCCACGTCGGTGCCCGTACCCATGGCGATGCCGACCTCTGCGGCGGCGAGGGCCGGCGCGTCATTGACGCCGTCGCCGGCCATCGCCACGACGCGTCCCTCGCGCCGCAGCTTCTCGACCACGGCGCTCTTCTGCTCGGGCAGCACCTCGGCCTCGACCTCGGCGATGCCGAGCCGCTTGGCCACGGCCAGGGCCGTCGTGCGGTTGTCGCCGGTCAGCATGACGACCCGGACCTTCTCCGCGGCGAGCGCCTGAAGCGCCGCCGGCGTCGTCTCCTTGACCGGATCGGCGATGGCGAACACGGCGGCGACCTTGTCGTCGACGCCGAGGAAGATCGCCGTCGCACCCTCCAGCCGCTGCCGCTCGGCGTCTCTTTCCAGGCTCGCCGGATCGATGCCGCTTTCTCCCAGGAACCTGGCGTTGCCGAGGACGATCCTGTGGCCGTCGACCGTCCCGACGACGCCCTTGCCGGTCGGCGAGTCGAAACCCGACACCTCGGCCAGCGCCAGCTTGCGCCCGGCCGCGGCGTCGACGATGGCGAGGGCGAGCGGATGCTCGCTGGCCTTCTCGACGCTGGCGGCGAGCGCGAGGACCCGATCCTCGGTGAAGCCGGATGCCGGCACGATGGCGACGACCCTGGGCTTGCCTTCGGTGAGCGTGCCGGTCTTGTCCACGACCAGCGTGTCGATGCGCTCCATGCGCTCAAGCGCCTCGGCGTTCTTGATGAGGACGCCGGCCTGCGCGCCGCGTCCGACGCCGACCATGATCGACATCGGCGTGGCGAGACCCAGCGCGCAGGGGCAGGCGATGATGAGGACGGTCACCGCGGCCACCAATCCGAAGGTGAGCCTGGGCTCGGGGCCGAACGTGGCCCAGGCGGCGAAGGCCGCGATTGCGACGGCGATCACCACCGGCACGAAGTAGCCCGACACCTGGTCCGCCAGGCGCTGGATCGGCGCGCGGCTGCGCTGCGCCTCCGCCACCATCTGGACGATGCGCGCCAGCATGGTGTCGCGACCGACCTTGTCGGCCCGCATGACCAGGGCGCCCGTGGTGTTCAGCGTTCCCGCGATCAGCTTTGCGCCCGCCGCCTTGGTGACGGGCATGGATTCGCCGGTCACCATCGATTCGTCGATGGAGGAGCGGCCGGTCAGGACCTCGCCGTCGACCGGCACCTTTTCGCCCGGCCGGACGCGCAGGCGGTTGCCGACGGCTACCGAGTCCAGCGATACCTCCTCGTCGGTGCCGTCATCCTTCAGGCGCCGCGCGGTCTTGGGGGCGAGATCGAGCAGCGCCCTGATGGCTCCCGACGTCTGCGCCCGCGCCCGCAACTCGAGGACCTGTCCGAGAAGCACGAGTACGGTGATCACCGCCGCCGCCTCGAAATAGACGGCGACCGACCCGTCGGGGCTCCGGAAAGTCGCGGGAAACAGGCCGGGCATCGCCACGGCGACGACGCTGTAGATCCAGGCGACGCCGGTGCCCATCGCGATCAGGGTGAACATGTTGAGGTGGCGTGTCTGGAGCGACTGCCAGCCGCGCACGAAGAACGGCCAGCCGGCCCACAGCACGACCGGGGAGGCGAACAGGAACTGCAGCCAGTTCGATGTCTTCTGGCCGAGCAGCATGTGCAGCGTGGTGAGATGGCCGCCCATTTCCAGCGCCACGACCGGCAGGCTGAGCACCAGGCCGATCCACATGCGCCGCGACATGTCGATCAGCTCGTGGTTCGGGCCCTCGTCGAGCGTGACCTGGGCGGGCTCCAGCGCCATGCCGCAGATCGGGCAGCTTCCCGGTCCGACCTGACGGATCTCGGGATGCATCGGGCAGGTGAAGATCGTGCCAGGAGCAATCGGCGCCACCGGCGCGGCTTCCTCGGGCTTCAGGTACTTCACGGGTTCGGCCGCGAACTTCTGCAGGCACTTCGGGTTGCAGAAGTAGTAGGTGTGCCCCTCGTGCACGGTCGTGTGCTTGGCCGTGGCGATCTTCACCTTCATGCCGCAGACGGGGTCGATCGCGATCTCCGCGACGTCGGCGGGGTGATGGTGGGCGTGACCGCCGCTGCAGCAATCGTGTGACATGGCTTGTCATCTATACCCTACGGGGGTATAGTTCAAGGATGGATGACAAGCATATCGACCGGAAGCTCAAGAAGTCGCAGCTCGCCCGCCTCGGCCGCATCGAGGGCCAGGTGCGCGGCGTCGCGCGCATGATCGAGGAGGAGCGCTACTGCATCGACGTGCTGACCCAGATCCGCGCCGTGCGCGCCGCCCTCGACAAGGTCGAGCAGGAGACGCTCGGCAACCACCTGCAGCATTGCGTGGCGCATGCCTTCCATGCCGGCTCGGAGAAGGACCGGCAGAACAAGATCGACGAACTGATCGAAGTGCTGGATACTCGCCGCCGCTGACATGGTTCGACTCCGCTCCCTCGCCTGGCTGATTGCGGTCTGCGCCTTCGTGTTCCCCTCGCTGGGGATCTCGATCGCGCCGTCGCACGCCATGGCGCCGGCGGGGCAGACGGCGGCCATGGACTGCCCGGACCATGCGCCGCCCCCGGACTGCCCGGCCGAAGGCACGGCCAAGCATGCCGCCGGCGAGTGCTGCCCGCTGATGACGTGCGTGGTCGCCCTGCTTGCGCCGGTGGCCCTCGCCCCCGTGCTGCCGCCGCTGCATGCCCGCGTGATCGCCGGCACGCGCAGTCTCATCGGACTCGTCTCCCCACAGGATCCGCCGCCTCCCCGAAGCTGAGCTGAAGCCCGTCCGCTTCATCCTCAGTTACGGAGAATTCCCATGTCGTTCCGACGTTCGTTCGTCGGCCTGTCGGTGCTGGCCGCTCTTGTTGCCGGCTGCAGTGCCGCGCCGCTGCCGCAGGCGGCGCAACCCGATCCCGCCAGCCCCGAGGCCCCGACAGCGGCCACGCCGTACCGGTCGGTCATGGCCGGCACGGCACGGCACGAGCCTGTCGGACTGAAGCCGTGGCGCCAGCTCAATGACGACGTCGCGCCGAACGCGGGACGGTCGCCGTGAGTGTGCCGTCCCGAATTGCCATCGTGATGTTCCTCGGCCTGTCGGCCGCAGGGTGCGCCAAGTTCACCGACGACGGCGGCATGGCGCCGGTCGCGGACAACGTCCGGCGCGAGATCGGCCGCGACGCGGTGAAGCTTTCCTCCGCGGAGGATTTGCGGCGCGCCCGCGAACGCGTGCAGTCCCTGCTGGCGGAGCCTCTGACCGAAGAGACGGCCGTGCAGATCGCGCTGCTCAACAACCGCGGCCTGCAGGCCGCCTACAACGATCTCGGGGTCTCGGAAGCCGAATACGTTCAGGCCAGCCTGCCGCCGAACCCCGCCATCACCGTCGGGCGCACGTTCGGCACGGGCGGCTTCGTCGAGTTCGGGTTCCAGCTCGTCGGCAACCTGCTGGCCTTCGCCACCCTGCCGAGGAAGACGGAGATCGCCAAACGCGAATTCGAGGAGGCGCGCTATCGCGCCGTCGCGACGACGCTGAGCCTGACCGTCGACGTGCGCCGCGCCTACGTCCGCGCGATCGCCGCGCAGCAGCGCCTGGCGTTGCTCGAGCAGGCGCGCCAGGCGGCGGACGCGTCGGCGCGCATGATGAAGCAGCTCGGCGAGACCGGCGCCGCCAACAAGCTCGACCAGGCGCGCGTCTCGGTCTTCTACGCCGATCTCAGCGCCCAGGTGGCGCAGGCTCGATTGAGCGCCGCCGGTACGCGCGAGGCGCTCAACCGCATCCTGGGCCTTTGGGGCACCGATCTCGGCTACCGGCTGCCCGCCCGCCTTCCGGCGTTGCCCGCCGCGGCCGACACGCAGGCCGACGTCGAAGTCGAGGCCATGCGCCGGCGCGTCGACCTCATCATCCTGCGCTACGAGATCGTCACCCTGGCCAAGTCGGTCGGCTTCGTGAACGCCACGCGCTACCTGTCGTTCCTGGAACTGGGGCTCGGCTACAGGAACGAGGTCGAGACCGGCGACTCCGGCACGCAGACCTCGAAGGACCGCTACGGCTTCGAGCTCGGCATCGTGATCCCGATCTTCGACACTGGCGAAGCCCGGGTCGTCACCGCCCGCGAAATCTACATGCGGGCGGTCAACCGCCTGACCGAGCGGTCGGTCAACGCCCGCTCCGAGGCGCGCGTCGCCTACTCGACCTACCGGGCGACCTACGACATCGCCCGCTACTACCAGACGCGCATCCTGCCGTTGCGCCGCCAGATCTCCGAGGAGGTGCTGCTGCGCTACAACGGCATGCTGGTCGACGTCTTCGAGGTCCTCGTCGAGGAGCGCGAGCGCATTTCCGCCAACATCGCCTCGCTCGATGCGCTGCGCGACTACCATCTGGCGGTCGCCGACCTGCAGGCCGCGCTCATCGTCGGCGGCACCGTCCCGCCGTCCGGCGTGATCAACACCACGCCGCCTCCCGAAACCATCCCTCTCGGCTTCTAGCGAAGGAGACCTGCCATGAGCATATCCAGGCGCGATCTCGTCGGGGCCACTGGCCTCGCTTCTGGCCTCGCCCTCCTCGGCGCAACCGCGGTGAGCGGCCGCGTCCAGGCGCAATCGATTCCCGAGGCGCCGACCACCACCAGCAACACCATGCAGCCGCCGCTCTATCCCAGGAGCGGGCCGGACTACCAGCCGGTGGTGACGCTCAACGGCTGGACGCTGCCGTCGCGGCAGAACGGCGACTGGAAGGAGTTCCATCTCGTCGCCGAGCCGGTCGAGCGCGAAATGGCGCCGGGCATGGTCGCCCGCCTGTGGGGCTACAACGGCCAGAGCCCGGGCCCGACCATCGAGGCGGTCGAGGGCGACAAGGTCCGCATCTTCGTCACCAACAGGCTGCCCGAGCACACCACGGTCCACTGGCACGGCATGCTGCTGCCCTGCGGCATGGACGGCGTCGGCGGCCTCACCCAGCCGCAGATCAAGCCGGGCAAGACCTTCGTCTACGAGTTCGAGCTCAGGAAGAGCGGCACCTTCATGTACCACCCGCACGCCGACGAGATGGTGCAGATGGCGATGGGCATGATGGGCTTCTTCGTCGTCCATCCGCGCGATCCGAAGCTCCATCGCGTCGACCGCGACTTCGTGTTCCTGCTGAACGCCTTCGACATCGATCCCGGCAACTACGTGCCCAAGGTCGCCGAGATGCTGAACTTCAACATGTGGTGCTGGAACACCCGGGTCTTCCCCGGCATCGATCCGCTGGTCGTGGCCAGGGGCGACCGCGTGCGCGTGCGCGTCGGCAATCTCACCATGACTAACCATCCGATCCACATGCACGGCTACGATTTCGAGGTGACGTGCACCGACGGCGGCTGGGTGCGGCCGGAGGCCCGCTGGCCCGAGGTCACGATCGATCTTCCGGTGGGCGCCATGCGCGCCTACGAGTTCAAGGCCGACGAGCCCGGCGACTGGGCCATCCACTGCCACAAGTCGCATCACACCATGAACGCCATGGGCCACGACATCCGCACCTTCATCGGCGTCAACAAGAAGCAGTTCACCCGGCAGATGCGCCGCATGGTGCCCGACTACATGGCGATGGGCTCGGCCGGCATGGCCGACATGGGCGAGATGGAGATGCCGCTGCCCGACAACACGCTGCCGATGATGACCGGCTTTGCCCAGTTCGGGCCGGTCGAGATGGGCGGCATGTTCTCGGTCGTGAAGGTGCGCGAGGGGCTGGCGTCCGGCGATTACAAGGACCCCGGCTGGTACAAGCACCCGCCCGGCACCGTCGCCTGGGAATGGAAGGGCCAGGCGCCCGCCGCCACGCGCGCCACGGCACCGACACCCGCCGCCAGGCCGGGCGAGGCACTGCAGGTCGTCAAGCCGGGCCCGCACAGTGGTCACAAGTAAATTTCGACAGGAGGTTCCCATGATATTGCAACGCGTGTGTGCGACCGTTCTTGCCGTCGGATTGTTGAGCGGCACGGCATTTGGCGCCCCCGGCCACAAGCCGGGTGAGGGACACGGCCACGCCGACGAAGCCGCCTACGGCAAGCCCGGCGATCCCAAGAAGCCGGCGCGGATCGTCCAGATCGTGTTCCGCGAGGATGACGGCAAGATGCTGTTCTTGCCGGACAGGGTGAAGGTCAGGAAAGGCGAGCAGATCCGCTTTCAGCTCCGCAACAACGGCGCCGTCGATCACGAGTTCGTCGTCGGCACCGTCGAGGAGAACCTGAAGCACATGAAGGAAATGGAGAAGAACCCCGACATGGAGCACGACGATCCGAATGCCAGGCGGCTGAAGCCCAGGGCGACGGGCGAGATCCTCTGGCAGTTCACCAAGGCGGGCACCTTCGACTTCTCCTGCCTGATCCCCGGCCATCGCCAGGCCGGCATGTTCGGCACGATCGTCGTCGAGTGAACCGCACCATCGAAGGAGGCATCGCATGTTCAGGAAAGCATTTCTCGGCGCGCTTGCCGCGTCGCTGGTCTCGATCCCGGCCCTGGCCGACGGCAACATGGTGAAGGGCGAGGTCGTGAAGGTCGACAAGGGGGCCGGCAAGGTGACCCTCAAGCACGGTCCCATCAAGAACCTCGACATGGACTCGATGACCATGGTGTTCCGCGTCGCCGATCCGGCCATGCTCGACAAGGTCAAGGTGGGCGACAGGATCGAGTTCGAGGCCGATCGCGTCAACGGCGCCATCACGGTGACGAAGATCGGCAAGGGCCCGTGACGGCGCGGCGATGAAACCCTCGATGAGGGCCGGGTTGGCCGGCCTCGCGGCCGCCGCGGCGATGGTTGCGGGAGCGGGCTACTACTTCCTCGCGGAGCCGCCGCTTCGGATCGATCCGGCGGACAAGGGGCAGGTCGCGCTCGGCAAACGACTCTACGCGACCGCCTGCGCGAGCTGTCACGGCGCGTCGCTCGAAGGTCAGCCGAACTGGCAGCGGCGGCTCGCGAACGGCCGCCTGCCGGCGCCGCCGCACGACGCGAGCGGGCACACCTGGCACCATCCCGATGCGTTCCTGTTCCGGGTCACCAAGGCCGGCCCCGCCGCCTATCCCGAGGGCTACCGGACCGACATGCCGGCCTTCGACAAGACCCTGTCCGATGCCGAGATCGCCGCCATCCTGGCCTACATCAAGAGCGCCTGGCCGCCGGACATCCGGCGGCGGCAGCAGCGGTTGAACGAGCGAGCCGGCTGACCTTCGCGTCCCGTCGGCCGATCAGCGTTCAGCCGATCAGCGTCCGGCCCGGGTCCCTGCCGCGGATCATGTCGAGATGGATCGCGCGAGGGATCCTGTAGAAGCGCGCGACGAGATAGCGGGCCGTGAGATAGGCGGCGAGGAACGCCGCCGCGGCGCCGAGGACGCCGAACCTGCCGGACTGGCGGTCCATCAGGTTGGAGGTCACGAACCGGGCGAGCGTCAGCACCAGCAGGGCCGCCGCCGCACCGGCGCCGTCCCAGGTGCGCGGCACGCGGATCAGCTCCTGGCCGGCGTCGCGGTTGATCTTCAGCAGCCAGCCCGCGAACGCACCGGCCGCGAGGCCGATGACGATGGCGGCGAGCCACAGCTCGACGCGCTTGCCGGGCGACACGACCAGCAGGATCGCGGCCACGACGATCGCCAGTGCCGGCGTCACGGCCCACGCGGGATAGGTCGTGGCCGTGGCGGCGAGCTCGTGGCGGATCGACCACAGGGCGAGGGCCGCCAGCAGAACTGCCGCGAGTTGGACGATGCTCGTCATGAACAGCCCATGTCTCTCCCGGCCGGCCTTCTGCCGCTCCCGGCAGGGCCCGCACATTCTTCCATCATATCAGGTGAATTTAGCAGGAATTTGGTAGGACAACAATTATCTTGCTCTCCCGGACCGCGCGCGTCTCGCGCGCTCATGAATCCGAGGCGAGCGCGGGCGGAGTAACCTCCGCCCTTGAGGCTCGCGGTCCGGAAGACCATGAGTCCATCCAAACGGAATCCACTCTACGCCTTCACCGGACCCGGCAGGTCGAGCCCGACGCCGCTCAGGTGCCCGAACGTGGCGTGCAGCCGCTCGACGACCGCGGGCGGCAGGGGCGGACGCAGGATCGAGTCGATGTTCGCCCGCACATGCTCCTTGCGGCCGGTGCCGAACAGGATGACGTCGGCGCCCGGCTCGTGGCGCGCGTAGCGGTAGGCGGCGTCGGTGATGCTCTCCGCGCCGCCCTCGGAAACGAGGAAGCCGAGCGGATCGCCTTCAGCGAGGATCGAAGGATCGAGTTCGCCCTGCGCGACCAGCCTGGCGAACACGTCGCGCCGGTAGGCCGCATTGCTGAAGAGGTTGCGCACGACGAACATCAGCAGCGTGCCGATGCCGCGGCATTGCGTCGTCGGAAAGACCTTCTGCCGCGCGCCCTGGTTCATCAGGCTGTAGGCCAGCATGATGACTTCCCACGGCGCCTCCCCCGGTACGTCCCCGATCGCCTGCGTCAGCATCTTCTGCGCAGGGTCGCGCGGCCCGGTCTCGGTGAGGCCGACATGGCGCACCTTGCCCTGTTCCTTCAGCCGCACGAGGGCGGGCGCCAGCACGTCGCGATGATGCGCGTAGGTGTCGGGATGGACGGCGTGGAAATGGAAGATGTCGACATGGTCGAGGCCGAGCCGCCCGAGCGACGCCTCGACCTTAGCGGTCACGCTCTCCGCCGTGTCGCCCGCCGTGAACAGCGCCTTGGTCGAGATCACCAGCCGGTCGCGGTCGTAGGAGCGCGCGGCAGCGCCCACGATCTCCTCGGTCCCGTAGGCCTCGGCGGTGTCGAGGAAATTGACGCCGAGATCGATCGCCGTCCGCGCCACCGCCACGCACTCGTCGACACTCGCGCCGCGACCGAGGCCGAGCCGGCTGTTGCCGCCACAGCCGAGGCCGGCGACGCTGACGGTGAGGCCGGTGTTGCCGAGGGGACGATACTCCATCACATGCTCCATTAGCGTCTTGGCCGGCGCAGGCTACGATAGAAGCACGGACCGGAGGGGAGCAATCGGATGCTGGGCTACGTCACGGTGGGCGCGAACGATCTCGCCGGCTCCGAGCGGTTCTACGCCGCCGTTCTCGCGCCGCTGGGCTACGGCAGGAAGGCCGGGCCGAACGGCATCGCCTTCGAGCTGCCGGCGCGCGGCGACAGACTCGACGGTCTCGGCGCGGTCTACGTCACGAAGCCCTATGACGGGCGGGAGGCGACGGTCGGCAACGGCTCGATGGTCGCCTTCCGCGCCGAAACCCACGCGCTCGTCCGCACCATCCACGCCGCCGGGATCGCGGCCGGCGGCACCGACGAGGGCGCGCCCGGCTTCCGCGCCCAGTACAGCGCACACTTCTATGTCGCCTACCTGCGCGATCCGGCGGGCAACAAGATCGCGATCTACTGCTCGAATCCCGCTGAGGGGGGGTGACCATAGATCTGGCGAGCGACGCCTCTGGCTCAGCCGGATAGAGCAGCGGCTTCCCGATTTTTGGGACGATCAATACAAGGCCAATCGGCGCATATCCTTCTGACTTACCCGGCCAGTGTCGGCTTTGCGTTTGCCTTGACTCCCTGACAAGGCCCCCGACAGATTCGCGAGCCGATCGAAAGCTAGCGACGCGCCCCGAGCGACCCCATTGTCAGGGATCAGAGTAGCCTGGTGGTCTCAAGGTGGGCTCAGAGCAAGATGTGGACATGTTGGAAGAGTCTACACTGGTCACCACCGCGACCTCATACTGGCAACAGGCGGCACCGCCCATTCTTGGGGATATTCCTGATGAGCAGATTTGTCCTGCTGTCTTGCGTCAAGCGGAAGCGCACTCGCTCTTGCAAGGCAGGGGAGATGTATACGAGTCCTCTGTTTCAAAAAATGATGGCTTACGCGCAAAGCCTCAATCCGAGAAGCATCTTCATCCTTTCTGCCAAGTACGGCCTTCTGAGTACGGATGCCATTATCGATCCGTACGAACAGACGCTTAGAAGCGTGACGAAAGTCGAGAGGCACCGATGGGCGCAGGATGTACTTTCAGAGTTGCGAAAGCACTGTGATCTCGATGCAGACAGTTTCGTATTTCTCGCCGGAATGCCATATCGAGAGAGTCTGATTCCGTATCTGAGACACTATGAAGTGCCGATGGAAGGGCTGAGTTTTGGCCTACAACTGCAATGGCTGAAGCGCCAAATACAATGACCGACGTCTGCCAGTATCTACACGATACGCTTTCATGCCTGCCACGTCTCAGGCGCGAAGATTTGGCCCAAGTGCCCGACAATGGAATCTATGTTCTGTTCGAGAAGGGGGAAAGGGGGCACGGCGTCGAACGCATAGTCCGCATCGGCACCCACACCGGACAGAACAATCTCGCGCCGCGCATTCGTGAGCACCTGTATACGTCTAACAAGGATCGCAGCATTTTCAGGAAGCATGTTGGGCGCTGTCTCCTGGCCAAAAGACGTGATCCCTTTCTTGCCCAGTGGCAAGTCGATCTGACAACCAAAGCCTCCCGCGCGTTGAACGATCACAAGGTTGACAAGGCGAGATTGAAGGAAGTCGAGAACCAAGTGACCCAATATATGACCGAGAGCTTTTCATTCTCGGTTTTACGCTTCGACGAGGTGGCTGAACGGCTGAAATACGAGGCGAGCCTTCTATCCACGATCTTCCATTGTCGAGATTGCGGCCCCTCGGAAACGTGGTTGGGAAAGTCCCATCCCACGTCGGCAGTTATGAGAGGTTGTGGCCTTTGGAACGTGCAAGGTTTGCGCCGTCCGGAGCTTTCGCTCGATGAGGCGCAGCGCATTGTTGGGCTCGGAACGCAGGCTTACCCAGCCTGATCCAAATGCTTATCGCTGAGAGGCTTCGGTTCGTTGTGCATGTGGGGAGCCGGCTCCGATACTGGTCGGCGTCGATCCAGTCTTGTGACTTCAGGGAAACTATCGACGAAGACGATTTACCGGCAGAGGATGGATGAACGTCCTCATCGGTACCGACATACATGACGAGGCTGGGTCAGGTTCTGTCCTTTCGTATCAATCCGACCCGATATGCAACGGGCGATAGTGCGGCGTCGGTGAAGCGCACTGCATTCACTGCGAAGACCTTAGGTTTCCGCCCGCTCGCTTCGATCACTAAGTAGAAATGGTAGTTGGGCAGAGACCTGCACTGAAGCCATTCATTCCGCGTGAGGATGAACTCTAGGCGGCTGCCGCTGGCGCGAGCGGCTTTTACTTCGATGTACCGAGAGGTGCCATCTGACTCGAATGAACGGATGTCGTAGCCAAGTAAGGGTTGATCTGAGACAAGTTGGACCTGCTGAGCAAGGTCGGCACGTCCAACCTTCCGAAGCCGCAACTGCTCGGATTCAAATGCATAATCCTCCGCCAGCTTGCCAATCCGCCTGCGGATGTCATCACGTTCGCGAAATTCGCTCTCGGTAACTATCAAAAGACGCGTTGCGTCGGATTGGTTTGACTCCTTAACCGAAGCTGCCTTTACGTCACTAAGCTCCATGGGCGCAGAGATGGCCAGTCCGGCGGCTTGCGCAGAACCAAGATGAACCAACAACCAGCAGAACGAATGCGCATCAACAAGGCGGGCGTTGATCTCTTCGACCTCTCTTAAGGAAAGGCAAATCTGTTGAAGGGCTTCGTTATATTGGCGGTAGTTGTCCCACGAGCACTGTCGCGCCGTCTTCAGTGAGATTCCAAGTTTTGCAAATGCCTTGTCGAAGGTCGTTGGTGCAATCGGCATGAACTTGCGCCAATCCTTAAGAAAGAACAGGTAGGCGGCCAGATCGTATCGCCGCCCTACCAACGTGATCAGTTCTTCGAAAGCTTGTGCGTCATCGAGGTCATCGCCGTAAAACGCGAAGAGCCATTGCTCGATACGACGGCGTGCCGATCTGTCTTTTCGGGCATCTAGCAACGCTCGGTGCGGCTGGCTCTTTGCGCCGTAGCGAGGTTGCCATGCAACCAGATTGTTTCTCGGAATATCAGGAGTGGGACTAATCTCGATGGCCTGAAGGAGATGGTTGAGAATCGTTCCGGTCCCGATGTCCCTAGCTTTCCAATGATGAAAGCCCAGCCTATCGCGCGCGATTGTTCGGACTGTCTCTTTGTATCCCTCCCACTCGGCGGCGAGCCCTTCTTGAAACGACACAAAGCGGGTGCCGCTTCGACTCATAATAAGCCGCTCGAATCGGTCGAATTGCCGACGGAAGCCAATAGTATCGAGAATCATCTAGTTGGGTGGTCCTATCAGCGGGCCTTTCGACCCAGCCTCAGAGTGGGAATCCTCGCTGTACCCGACGGAACGAATAGTTCTCTTATCTTGTCTTGCAGTTGAGAACATCGGCAAGCTTTTCCAGAACGGCCACCGTCGGATTTTCCATGTGGCGCTCGAGCCGGCTCACATAGGTCCGGTCAATCTCCGCATCCACCGCGAGTGCTTCCCGCGACAGTCCCCGGGCCACGCGAATCTGTCGGATATTGCGAGCTACTAGCGCTCGGGCATTCATGCCCAGAGGCGAACATTAGGTATCCGCGTTCGCTGAAGTTGATGAACAGCAGTTCGAGACGGCAATTGAGAGTGCGGACTCGCGCGTGCTTGCGACGGCGGAGCAATTCTTTTCCCTGATGCGCCAAGAGGGCGCAACGCTATCGCATGATAGTGGGCGAGTTTGATCGGACGTTTGACGCAGTGTCAGTGGAACGTGCGGCTGAGCATGCCAAGGTAACGACTGTGGAGGACAAAGAAGAGCGGATATGGGTTCCTTCGACTAATGGGTTTCCTGAGTGCTCGGCGCTCCCTACGGGATTCGAACCCGTGTTTTAGCCTTGAGAGGGCCACGTCCGAGGTTGCAGCCTTCGAAGGCCAAAGTGCCAGCACTGCCAGCACCTAAAAAAATCTTTGAAGGCGTTTGACAGGTTCAGCAGGATTTGATAGGGTGTTTCCTGTAGGCTGGCGCTCCGTGCGCCGGCCTTTTCTATGGACCTTTGGCTTCGGCCAGACATGGGCACGACCCGTCCGCGCACGCCGCGGATACGGCGCAGAGCAAAGCGCGTGGGTGCAGCCGCCACGGATGCTCGCAAACATTTCGTGGACAGTCCCAAGAACAAGCCCGTCTCAACCGAGCGCCGAATAACGACGCCGGAACAGACACTTGACGACGCCTGAGTCACAGCGCGCGCCGGGCTGTAGCGGAACAACGACGATGCGACGAAGGAAAAAGCCTTATGGAATAAGGCTCGGATGATTCTGTGCGACAACCGGGGGCACAGAAAGTGTTACTTCCAGGTGTGCACTTGTGCGCGTGCAACACCTTGAGATCGCTGGCTCTTCGGCGTGCGAGGAGCCGTTTTCGACGCGTGTGTGACGACGCCGTTTCCGCTCAGTGTTTCGCCGCCGCGTAGGGATCGGCGAGCGCGCTGAGCGCCGCGGGGCGCCGTCGCCCTCTGATTCACCAGTCCCCAACCGGGCCGCCCTTTCGGGCGGCCTTTTCTTTTGAGGAGAAGCCAATGAACGAGTCGATCGAGTCCGATATCGAGATTTACATCCCTGAGGGTGCGGTGCCGGAAATCGCCACGCCGTCGCCCGCCGCCGAGCCGCCCCTCGAGGAGCCGCTGCCCGAGGAACCGCCTATCGAGCGGCACGACCCCTTCGCCTACATGCGCAACGCGCCCTGGATGAACAGGAAGCTCAGCCCATCGGGGCGGGCGGCGGCCTTCCTGCGTCGCGAGCTGGAGATCTTTCCGGCGATCGAAGGTCGCGAGCCGAACCACGCGGACCTCGACGCCATCGTGAAGCGCACGGTCGACTACATGGTGCCGATCTTCCGCCGCGAGCAGGCGACCGACATCGCCTACGACGAGCTGGAGAAGCGCCGGGCGATGCGAATCGCGGCGTCCGGCAACGACAACGTCGATCCGAACATCCATCTCGCCGGGTTGCCTATCGGCCCTCGCGTTCCTCGCGTGCCGCGTAGCCCGAGCCCGCCTCCGCCCCCGGTCCAGATGCCGCGATCCGAAGGCTCGCCCTTCACGCCCGCGCCGCCGTCGTCGACGAGCCCACCGCCGCTCACCGCGCCGCAAGCGCAGCCGCTCGTCCTCTCGACGCCGAAAGCGGGCGTCCTGCCGGAGTTCTGGGATGTCGTGCCGCCAGACCTGCGGGACCTCGTCCGGCCGATCCCGGGCGGTCACGTCATCCTCGAGCCGGGCGAGGCGTTCGTCCTTCCCGGCGCGCCGATCCCGGACCCGTCAAGCCAGGTCCTGATCCACTGGCACAAGCAGTATGTGGCGCATGGAGGTGCGGGCGGGCGCGGCGTCTCGGGCTACGTGGAGCGCGACGACATCGTCAGGATCGATCCGAACTATGCCGTACTGGAAGACCTCGCCAAGAGGGCGATGGATATCGTCGGACCGGGCCGCGGCCGCGTTCACGGCACGCGCGTGCATACGGTCTTTGCCGGACTCATCAAGAAAGCGGTCGAGCGGGGCGAGCTTCCGGCCATGAGGACCGAAGTGTCCTACGTGGAGGACGAAGAAGCGACGCGCTACGGCGAGGCCGGTTCGATCCGGATCGACGTCATTTGGGACGACGAGAAAAACGACACTCTGAAGCTCTACGAGCTGAAGACGGGCAGGGCCAAGCTCACGGAACGCCGCGCCGATCGCACGCTCGACCGGAAGTATATGAGAGACCGGACGTCGGTGATGCTGATGGAGCTGAATCCATGGAGGCACCTGCTGGACTGATGCAACCGAAGATAGGTGGCGCGCTGCCGTCTGCTCGCTACTATCGACAGATCAACTGGAGATCGGGCGTTGTCGACTGCCGCGCAAATCAAGCAGATCACCCGGCCCTTGCTGGAGTGCGATCCCAGGTTCGTGCTCCTGAAGCGGTGGTTGGTGATCCGACCCGTCGGGCACTGGTTGTGTGCCTATCATCTCGACCGAAGGACGGAGAAGGGCGTATTCAACGTCCAGGCCAATGTCATGCCTCTCTACGGCAGTGCAAGGCGTATGAAGCTCGATTGGGAGGTCTATCCGCCCCGCTCCGCCGGGGTCGAGGGCAGCTGGTACGCGACCACGCCACACGTTGACCGGCACCTGATCGAGGTCATGTCCGGAAACGGATCGGGTGCCCTTACGCAGTTCGATTCGCCGGACATGTTTCTTGCAGGATTGGCCTCGTCTTCGAACTTGTCGAAGGTAGAGGCGGCGATCCACACATTCGCCCTCGCCGGGCGGCTGAGAGAGGCGATCTATCTGGCCAAGAAGATGATCGCGACTTGCCGGGTTCCACCCTACGTGTACGCCCTGCATGTCGGCTACGTCCGTCGTCTGGAGCGGCTGGTTGCCGTGTTCGAAGCCGGGCAGGCACGCACCAACCGGCTGCTTCGCACCTTCGAGTGGATCAGTGTCCGCAAACACGGCGTCGAACAGTGGTGGTCGTGGACGCCGATCGCGACGTGATCGGCGCCTGCGTCAGTGCTTCGCTGCCGCGTAGTGGTCGGCGAGCGCGCCGAGCGCCGCGGCGCCGTCGCCCTTGAAGGTCGGGCCGTGCATCAGCGCGATGGTGGTGGGCTTGAGCGCCGCGAGGCGTCGCAAGGTCGGCTCGGCCATCGGCGTCGGCGGCATGAAGGGCAGCCGCTCGGCGACGGCGATGGCGGGCGCCACGATGTCGCTCTCGGTCGTCGGCTCGGCCGGGCCGGTCTGGGTGAAGAGGTCGCTGGAGAAGAGCGTGCCGGTCGTCTCCTCGTAGAGGAGGCCGGCGTCCCAGTTGTGCGGCACGTGCGGCGTGTCGAGCCAGCGCACGCGCTTGCCGCCGAGGTCGAGGACCTCGTCGTTCTTGAGCGCGCGCGGCGGACGGTCGGCCATGTCGCTGAGCCACACGTTGCAGCCGAGCTGGCCGTGCGCCGGCGTCGCGTTGGGCGCGGCGGCCAGCCACTCGTTCAGCGCGCCGCTCTCGTCGCCCTCGACGTGGCTGCACGTGGTCCAGCGGAGTTTTGCCAGCGGGATCACGCGCTTCACCGCGTCGGCGATCAGCGGGAAGAGCTGGCGCTGGCCGTAGTGGAAGAGCAGCGGCTCGTCGGCGTCGACCAGGAACTGGTTGAAGGTGAAGCCCGTCGGTCCGACGGCTTTCACGAAGGTCGAGAGGCGGTAGATGTTGGGCGCGATCTCGAAGATTTCGGTTTTCATGGCTTGAGCACCTCGAGGAGGCGCGCATTGAACGCGTCCGCCGCCTCGTAGGCAACCCAGTGGCCGGCCCCTTGAATGACGTTCATCTCGAAATCGGGCTGCACCGCCCGGAACAGGTCGATGCGCTCCTGGATGAAAGGATATGTCGTGGAATCGAACTCGCCCCAGATGCCGGTCATCGGAACCTTGACCCGCGGCAGCACTTCGCTGAGGCGAAACGCCTGGCCCATCTCGCGGCTCCTCGTCTTGGCGCGCGTGGTGTTCAGGATCTGCATGTGGATCGCCACGCCGTCGATCCTGTTCGGGTCGTGGATCATCAGCAGCTCGAGGTTGCGCCGCGCCTCGGCCGCCAGCACGTCCGGCGCCATGCTGGGCAAGAGCTTGTGCAGCTTCCCGGTGGGCTTGCGCGTGGCCTTCAGCCCGCCGGCGCCGACCAGCACGAGCCGTTTCAGGCGATCGCCCGCCAGCGTGGCGATATGGCCGCCCACCATGCCGCCGAACGAGAAGCCGGTGATCGCGAAGTCGCGGTCCTTGGGGATCAGTTCGTCCATCGCGGTCTTCACGCAGTTCGTGACCGACCAGATGTCCGTCACGTCGTCCGGCGGGTCGCTGTCGCCGAGGCCGGGCAGGTCGGCGGCGTACACCTGGAAATGGGCCGACAGCGGCTGGACGTTGCGGATCCAGTGGATCCACGAGCCCGAGCCGCCGTGGAACAGCAGCAGGATCGGCTTCGTGCTGCCGCGGTTCCAGACGTGCCAGGTCATGTTGCCGCCGTTCCCCATCGGCGAAACGATTACCTCGGACGTGTCACTCGTTGTGGCAATGTGTTCGGCCGCGGTGCGGCCGTCCGGCATGCGCGGCACACCGGAGAAGTCGAGGTCGCTCATGCCTTCAGCGCACCCAGCAGCCGTTCGACGAACTCGGGCGCCTTCTTGCGGTCGATCCAGCGCAGCACCGTCACGAGGTCGTTGTCGGGATCGATCCACACGATGTGGCTGCCCCAGCCCAGCGCGAAGTAGCTGCGCTCGGACGCCGCCGCGAACTGCCGGCGGTCGGTGTTCAGCCACCACAGCAGCCCGTAGAACGGCGCGACCGGGCAGGGCTTCACCAGCTGGTCGGTCCAGCCCTTGGGCAAGATCTGCTGGCCGCCCCACGCGCCGCCGTTGGCGACGAGCCGGCCCATCAGCGAGAGATCGCGCGCGGAGATGACGATGCCGCCGCCCCAGTGCCCGCCGCCGGGCACCGACAGTTTCCACTTCTCGTCGCTGGTGTCCTTCGTTGTCCTGTAGCCGTCCCACTTCCAGGTCGACGAACCGCCGATCGGGTCCATGATCCGCCGCTTCAGGACCTGCGGCAGCGGCTCGCCGAACACCTGCATCAGGGACAGCGACAGCCGGTTCACGCGCACGTCGTTGTATTCGTAGAACGTGCCCGGTTTCTTCAGTTGTCGCCGCGTGCCCTTGGGCGCCTCGGCGACGGCGAGGCCGACCACGCGGTTGTGGTCGATGCGGTCCTCCTTGCCGAACACCGTGCCTTGCCATTCGCTGGTCTGGGTCAGCAGGTGGCGCCAGGTGATGTCGTGGTTCTGCTCGGATTTGAATCCGTCATCGAGGCAATAGTCGCCCGCCCTGTCGTCGAGGCTCCTGATCAGGCCGTCGCCCAGCGCCAGCCCCGCCAGCAGGGCGAGGTAGCTCTTGGCCACGCTGAAGGTCATGTCGGCGCGGTCGACGTCGCCCCAGGCGGCGAGTTCCTTGCCGCTTTGGTAGACGATGCCCGAATGGCCGCCGCGCGGCGTCACCGGGCCCAGCACCTCGTTGTCCGGCGCCTTCTCGTCCGAATCGTGGGTCATCACGAACTGCCCGTCGGGCCTGTACAGGCTGGTGGGCCATTTGGATTCACTGGCCTGGGCGAAGGCGATCGCATCTTTCAGATCGGTCATGCCCGCAATCAACATTGGAGCCCGTCCGGGAGCAAGCGTAGAAAGCGCATCATGTCCGCAGCCGCCTCGATCACGATCCGCCGCCCCGACGATTGGCACGTCCACCTGCGCGACGGGCAGATGCTCGCCGCCTGCGCCGTGCACACGGCCCGCCGGTTCGCCCGCGCCATCATCATGCCGAACCTGGTGCCGCCGGTGACCAAGGTCGCGGAAGCTGCGGCCTACCGCGACCGCATCCGCGCTGCGGTACCGAAAGACTTGAAGTTCGATCCGCTGATGACCTGCTACCTGACCGACGATGCCGATCCCGCGGAGCTGGCGCGCGGCAAGGCGGAGGGCGTGTGGGTCGCGGCCAAGCTCTATCCGGCGCACGCCACGACCAATGCCGCGTACGGCGTCACCTCGATGGACCGCGCCGCGAAAGGGCTCGAGGCCATGGAGAAGGCCGGCATGCCGTTGCTGGTCCATGGCGAGGTCACTGACCCGGACGTCGACATCTTCGACCGCGAGGCGGTCTTCCTCGACAAGGTGCTGCTGCCGCTGCTGAAGCGCCACCAGGGTCTCAAGGTCGTGCTGGAGCACATCACGACGCGCGAGGGCGTGGCCTTCGTCGAGGCGCATCCCGACCGCCTGGGTGGCACGATCACGCCGCATCATCTCAGCTACAACCGCAATGCGATCTTCAAGGGCGGCATCCGTCCGCACTTCTATTGCCTGCCGATCGCCAAGCGCGAGGAGCATCGTCTCGCTCTGCGAAGGGCGGCGACGTCGGGTGCTGCACAGTTCTTCCTCGGCACCGATACCGCGCCGCACACGACCGACACCAAGGAGTGCGCCTGCGGCTGCGCCGGCGTGTTCAACGCGCCGGTGGCCCTGCAGGTCTATGCGCAGGTCTTTGCGGAGGAGGGCAGGCTCGACCGGCTGGAAGCCTTCGCCTCGCTGAACGGCCCGCGCTTCTACGGCCTGCCGGCCAACGAGGAGACGGTGACGCTTCGCGCTGCGGACCTCGATGCGCCCGAGGTGGTCGAGGTGCCGGCACTTGCCAAGACCATCACCGTGTTCCGCCCCGATACGCCCGTCGGCTGGTCGTTCTGAGATGGAAGGTCTATCGTTGTGAAATGAGCAAAAGAAGCATACCCGCCGGCGCCGTCGTGCGCGGCACCGACAAAGGCTATGTCCACGGCGACCTGAAGCCCGGCAGCGAGCGGCCGGTCGAGAAGATCGAGCAGAAGTACCCCTACATGCGGCCGCGCGATGCCGCGACGCTGATCCTGGTGCGCCAGAAGGGCAAGGTGCCTGAGGTGCTGCTGGGCTGCCGCGACGCCAAGCACGCCTTCATGCCCAACCGCTACGTCTTTCCCGGCGGCCGCGTCGACCCCGCCGATGCGCGCGTGCCTGTCGCGACGCCGCTCGACCGCTACGTCAATGCGCGCCTGCAGAAAGCCGCGACCCCGCAACGCGCCCGTGCGCTCGCCGTCGCGGCCGTGCGCGAAACCTTCGAGGAGACCGGCCTGATGCTGGCGGACCGCTTCAAGGACGGACCGCCCGAGGAAGATTTCGGCGAGCACTGGAAGGGTTTCCTCGATACGGGCTTCGGCCCCGCGCTCGACCGCCTCGACCTGATTGCGCGCGCCGTGACGCCGCCCGGCCGGCCGCGCCGCTTCAATGCGCGCTTCTTCATGGCCCGCGCCGAGGATGCGAGCGGCGACATCCGTCATTCGAGCGAGCTCGGCGACATCCGCTGGGTGCGCCTCGACGAGGCGCGCGAACTGCCGCTGCCCACCATCACCGGGCTGATCCTGGGCGAGATCGGCCGGCTGGTGAAGGAGCCGCCCGACCGCAGGAAGCAGCGCAAGATCCCGCTCTTCACCACGGTGCATCGCAAGCACCTGATGCTCGAGGAATAGCCTCGTGGCGGTGCGCGCCGACGACGCCCCGCCGCCCGCCGCCTCCCGGCGACCCGACGTCGTGAACGTGCTGCCGCGCGGCGGCGTGCGCCTGCGCGCACTGGTGCTGATCCGTTGGGCTGCCGTCACCGGCCAGGTCTTCACCGCCGCGGTCGTGCATTGGGGCCTGGGCTTCGGCATGCCGGTGCTGGCGGTCGGCGGCACCATCGCGCTGTCGGCCCTGCTCAATCTCACGGTCAGCATCGGCCGGCCGGCCTCGGCGCGCATCGACGATCGCGAGGCGGCGATCTTCCTCGCCTTCGACATCCTGCAGCTCGCCGTCCTGCTCTACCTCACGGGCGGCCTGTTCAATCCGTTCTCGTTGCTGTTGCTCGCCCCGGTCGCCATCGGCGCCACCATCCTGTCGTTTGCCAGCAACATCGCGCTGACGCTCCTCACCATCATCAGCATCGCGCTGCTCGGCCTCTTCTATCAGCCGCTGCCATGGAAGGGGCCGCCGCCCGATCTGCCGGAGATCTACCAGGTCGGCGTGTGGGCGGGCCTGTCGCTCACCACCCTGCTGATCACGCTCTATGGCTGGCGGCTCGCCGAGGAAGCGCGCCAGATGGCGGTCGCGCTTGGTGCCGCTCAGGCAGCACTCGCCCGCGAGCAGCAGCTTTCCGCGCTGGGTGCGCTGGCCGCTGCTGCCGCGCACGAGCTCGGATCGCCGCTGTCGACCATTGCCGTGGTCGCCAAGGAGATGCAGCGCGAGATCGAGCCCGACGATCCGCTGCGCGAGGACGTCGAATTGCTGGCGGCCGAATCGGATCGCTGCCGCTCCATCCTGGCGCGGCTCTCCGTCGATCCGGCAGGAGACGTCTCCGACGCCTACACGCTGGTGCCGCTGCCGGCGCTGATCGAGGCCGCGGCGCAGCATTACCGGCGCGAGGGGATCGACATCACCTTCGAGTCCGGTCCGGCCGGCGAGGGGGCGCCGACCACGGCGCCGATCCAGGTGCGCAGCCCGGAGATCATGCAGGGCATCGGAAATATCGTGCAGAACGCCGTCTCGTTTGCCCGGCGCGAGGTGCATATCGCCAGCCGGTGGACCACCGAGTGGTCGGAGGTCGAGGTCAGCGACGACGGGCCGGGCTTCTCCGAGGCGCTGCTGGACGAGCTTGGAACACCCTTCATTTCGACCCGCCAGGGCGAGGAGGGCCACATGGGATTGGGCGTTTTCATCGCCAAGACGCTATTGGAGCGCACCGGCGCCAACGTGACCTTCGGAAACCGCAATTCCGGGGCGGGCGGCGCGGCCGTGTCGGTACGCTGGCCAAACCCCGTCTTCAAGGCTACATAGCGCCCGATGTCGAAGGAGTCGCCATGACCCAGGACAGCGGCGCCAACCGCCCCGTCTCGCCCATCCTCGCCGGCGCGACGAGCAACAAGGACCGCACGTTACTGATCGCCGACGATGACGCGGCTTTCCGCAACCGTATTGCGCGTGCGCTGGAGCTGCGTGGCTTCATCGTGACGGCCGTCGGCTCGGTGGCGGAGGCTCTGGCTCAGACGGCCCGGCCGCCGGCCTTCGCCGTGCTCGACCTGCGGCTGGGCGACGGGAACGGGCTCGAGCTCGTGCAGCCGCTGCGCCAGGCGCGGCCGGACATCCGCATCGTCGTGCTGACCGGCTACGGCAACATCGCGACCGCCGTCGCTGCCGTGAAGGAAGGCGCCGTCGACTATCTCGCCAAGCCGGCCGACGCCGACGCCATCGAGCAGGCGCTGACGGCGCACGGCCGCAAGCTGCCGCCGCCGCCCAGCAACCCGATGTCGGCCGATCGCGTGCGCTGGGAGCACATCCAGCGCGTCTTCGAGCAGTGCGATCGCAACGTCTCGGAAACGGCGCGCCGGCTCAACATGCACCGGCGCACCTTGCAGCGGATTCTCGGCAAGCACGCGCCGCGCGAACATTGAAGCGCGGGCGCTGATCGCCGCGCAGCTTCTGCTCAACGCGCTGGCGCTGGGCATGGCCTACGCCCTGGTGGCGCTCGGTTTCGTCCTCGCCCTCAACGCCGCCGGCGCCGTCAACTTCGCGCACGGCGACCTCGTCGTGCTGGGCGGTGCGGTCGCGGTGTTCGCCGGCCTCTGGACGGGCCTTCCCGGACCGCTGCTGCTGCCGTTCGTTGCGCTGGTTCTCGGCGCGGTCGGCATCCTCGCGGCGCGGGTCGCCATCCAGCCTCTCGCCGGCCGGCCTCCCGAGGCGACGTTCGTCGCCACCATCGCGCTGGCCGCGATCATCGAGCAGGGCCTGACCGTCGGCATGGGCGCCGCGCCGCGAACGGCGCCTTCGATTGCCGGCAGCGGCGCGATCGACCTTGGCGGCGTCACGCTCGGCCGTCAGCCGCTGGCCATCGTCGTTGTCGGCATCGTCCTCATCGCCGCGGTCTGGTTCCTGCTGGAGCGGACGCAGACCGGCCGGCGCATGCGCGCCGTGTCGTCAGACTCCCACATGGCGCGGGCAGTCGGCATCCCGGCCGGTCGCTACGTGATGCTGTCGCTGGCGCTGGCCGGTGCACTGGCCGGCATCGCCGGGGCCCTGCTTGGTCATCAGTTCCTGGTCGCGCCTACCCAGGGCGCGGGCCACATGCTGAAGGCCTACATCGCCGTTGCCGTCGGCGGCTGGGGCAGCGTGCCGGGCGCCGTGCTGGGGGCATTGGGGATCGGCTTCTTCGAGACCTTCGTCGCGGCGGCCATCGGCGATGCTTGGGCAACGGCGGCGCTCTACGTCGCGGTGCTGCTGATGCTGGTCCTGCGGCCGCAGGGTCTGTTCGGCGAACCCGTCGGCAGGCGGGCCTGAGATGCGCGCGCTCGGCTTCTTCTGGTTTGCCGTCCTCCTGCTGTTGCCGGTGCTGGCGCTGCTCCTCCTGCCGCCGTTCGGCCAGCGCATGGTCATCCTGATCGGCATCTATGCGCTGATGGGCATCGGCTATCAGCTCGTGTTCGGCTACCTCGGCGGATTGAACCTGGCACAGGGCGCGCTGTTCGGCGTCGGCGCCTACGCGGTGGCGTTGATGGCGCCCGCGCTCGGCACCCTGGCCTTGCCGCTTGCGCCGGTGGTGGCGGCGCTGCTGGCCGCGACCGTTGCGGTTCCGATGCTTCGCCTGCAGTCGCACTATTTCGCCCTGTCGACACTTGCGCTCGCGGCATTGATCGATCTGGTTGCCGTCCATGCCGAAGGTCTGACCGGTGGCGCGAACGGCCTCGCGGGCTTTGGCGGGGCACTGCCGGGCGGTTCCCTTCTGCTGGTCCTCGTCTGGCTGTGTGTGGTCACGGCGACGCTGCTGCAGGCCCACCTGTTTCACAGCCGGTTCGGTCCGCCGGCGCGCCTGCTGCGCGAGGCGCCGCTTGTAGCGGCCACGCTCGGCATCGACGGCGGCCGCTGGCGCGTTGTGGCCTTCGTGGCCGGCGCCGCCCTGGCCGGCCTCGCCGGCGCATTCTCCGCGACCTTGAGCGGCGTGGTGTCGCCCGACGTTACCGGCTTCCCGGTCATGATCCTCTGCCTCACGTCGGTGGTGCTGGGTGGCTCGCGCCATCCGATGGGTGCCCTGCTGGGGGCGACGCTTGCCGTCTGTCTGCCCGAGCTGCTGCGCGATCTGCAGGGCGCGTGGCTGCTTGCCTATGCCGTGGCGACTCTCGTCGTCGTGCGCTGGGCGCCGGAAGGCATGGCCTCCGCGATCGACCGTTGGCGCGGCGGGACAGTGCCGGTGGCCGCCGTGCCGTCGGTCCCCGGTCCTCTCGACCCGATAGGCGGGTCGCGTCGGCTCGTGTTGGCAAACGTCTCCAAGCATTTCGGTGGCGTCGCTGCCCTGTCCGACGTGTCATTCGAGATCGCACAAGGCGAGGTCGTGGGTCTTGTCGGACCGAACGGCTCCGGCAAGACGACCTTGCTGAACGTGGTCAGCGGATTGGAGCGCGCCGACGGTGGATCGATCTCGCTCGATGAGCGTCGGCTCGATCGTCTGCCGGCGCACGCGATCGCCCGGGCGGGAGTGGGCCGCACGTTCCAGACCCTGGCTCTCCCCGACGACACGCGGGGCGCCGATATCGTGCGCGCGGTTGCCAGCGGTGCCGCTTTCCTGCTGCTCGATGAACCCGCCGCGGGCGCGACGGATCGCGAGCGGGCGGAGCTTGCCGTCCTGATCGGCGGACTGCGCGAGGCCGGGCGCGGCGTGTTGATCGTCGATCACGACATGGAGCTCCTGACTCGTGTTTGCGATCGCCTGGTCTGCCTCGACCGCGGCGCCGTCATCGCCCGCGGCACGCCGGGCGCGGTACGTGCCGATCCTCGCGTGCGGGCGAGCTTCCTCGGCCTCGAAGGAGTGGCCGCGTGAGCGTGCCCGTCCTTCAGCTCGGCGAGTTGAGCGTCGCAGGGGGCGAAACCGTTGCCCTGCTGGGTGGCAACGGGGCAGGCAAGACGACGCTGATCGAGACGATCCTCGGTTTCCGCGCAGGACCGGTCACGCTGTTCGGTCGCGACGTCTCGTCCTTGTCGGTGGAGGCGCGCGTCCGCCTAGGTGTCGGCTATGTGCCGGAGCGCCGTCGGGTCTTTGCCGGGCTTACCGTGCGCGAGAATCTCGAAGCCGCATCATTCCTGCCTGCCGCGGACCGGCGGCGCCGGGTCGAGGAAATGCTGGGGCTGTTTCCCATGCTGGGCGAGCGGCCCGCGGCGCGGGCCTGGCTGCTGTCGGGCGGGCAGCAACAGATGTTGGCTCTCGCCCGCGCGCTCATGAACAGGCCGCGCCTGCTGCTGCTCGACGAGCCGACTTTGGGATTGGCTCCCGTCGTGGTGGCCGACCTCCTGGGCCGGCTCGGCGCAATGGCGGCTGCCGGCACGGCGATTCTGCTCGCCGAGCAGCGGGCCGGCCTCGCGCTGGGCGTTGCCCACCGGGGGATCGTCTTGAGCCGCGGCCGCATCGTGCGAGTCGGCAGCGCCCGCGAACTCGCGCGGGATCCGGCGCTTGCCGACCTGATGGCCGGCGCCTGACAGGATCCCGCGGTGTCTCAGGCGCGTCGATTCTGGGCGTTCCAGTGGCGCTCGAGGTTGGAGATCAGCGCCGGACTGAAATGACAGTAGGCCTGCTCGCGGGCGTAGAGCGCGGCGTAGCGGCGGAACGTATCGATCGGCTCGACGCCCAGGCGCAGCGCGCGGCGGTTGCCGATGGCGCCGACGGCGCCCGAGCCGGTCAGCCGGTCGATCACGCGCGTGATGGTCGCGTCGATCTCGTCCGGCGCCACGACCTCGTCGCAGATCATGCGGCCGACGTCCGAATCGCACTCGATGCGGCGTTCGTACATGATCGCCTGCCGGGTGAGACGGTCGCCGACGAAACGCGTGAGCCGCAGGTTCGCCATCGCCGGGATGATGCCTTCCTTGCGCGCCGGCAGGGTCATGTAGGAATCCCGGCCGGCGATGTTGAAGTCGCTCGCCAGCAGGATCTGGCAGCCGCCGCCGATGGCGAACGTCTCGACCGCCGAGATCCACAGCTTCTCGATCGAATCGCCCGCGACCTCGTCGGGGGCGATGTCAGGTTTGGCCAGCCCGCGGAACATCTTGTTCACGAAGCCCATGTCGCGGATCAGGAACCACAGGAACGGGATCTTGCCGTAGTAGAGATGCGTCAGGTTGATGCCGGCGTTGTAGACGCGGCGGCCGGCATACTTGCCCTCCGGCACCACGTCGCCGCGCAGCACGGCGACCTCGCTCTGTCGGTCGAGGATGCAGACGTCGGCGCCAATCTCGGTCGCGGCCTGGGTGGAGTTGTCCTCGGAATTGAGGAAACGGCGATTGGCCAGCAGCAGCACTGCGGCCTTGCCCTGGCGCTCGACCCTGGCGAATTCGAGATCGAGCCGGCCATCGCGCTGGAACTTGGCGAGCGCCTCGGCCGATTCCTCGCGCGGCAGCAGCATGGCGTGGCAGAGATGAAGGCCGCACTCGGGATCGGCCAGGAACTGGTTGCAGAGGATGCCCTGGTCGATCTCCACGCCGTCCTTCTCGGACTGCCGCAGCTCGGCTTCCGCCGCGACCTGGGCCGCGGTCGGCGCGAGGCCCGGCACCAGTGCGGCGGCGTCGTAGACCAGCCGCTCGATGCGCACGAACTTCCGCCGGTCGTCGGTCAGCCGGTCGTAGAGTGTCCGGGCGTGACGGCGCAGGAAGGCGAAGCGTGCGTCGCGCGCGGCCTGCTTGAAGTCTTCGGCGGCATCGTAGGCGGCCGCATCGCGGTTTGGCTTGGCGGGCAGGCGCGCGAGGCGGTCGGCCGACTCTCGCCAGAATTTGGAGAACGCCGCTACGTCGGCCGCGAAATCGCCGCTGGGCGCCGTCGGCGCCGATACCACCGCATCCATGCTGACAACGTTTCCTGCCCGAAGTTTTTTTGGAGCGGGCGACGGGATTTGAACCCGCGACCTACGGCTTGGGAAGCCGACGCTCTACCCCTGAGCTACACCCGCATTGCGGTCATACTAGCCCGCAGTTGCGCCGGAGGTCCAATCGTGTATCTCAAGCCGATGCTCGATGAAGTCCTGACGCCTGAAGAACGCGCGGTCGTGGCGCGCGCCAAGAAGTTCGCGGAAGAGCAGGTGGCGCCCAATGCCGCCCGCTGGGAGTGGGAGCGACGCTATCCGCTGGAGACGATCAGGGCGGCGTGCGCGCTCGGTCTCAACACCATCGAGCTGGCGAAAAAGCACGGCGGGCAGGGACTCTCCTTCTCCTGCAAGCTGCGCGCCTTCGAGGAGATCGCCAGGCACGACTTTGCCTTCGCCTTCGCGCTCATCAACCATCACAACGCCTGCGCGCGCTTCGCCCGCGACGGCAAACCCGAGCATGTCGCTCGGTTGTTGCCGCGTATGGTCGCAGGCGATCTGATCGGTTGTGCCGGCTTGAGCGAGCCCGGCGTCGGCAGCGATTTCGGCGGGCTCGAGATGCAGGCCGTTCGCGTCGAGGGCGGCTGGAAGCTGAACGGCGCCAAGGCGTGGATCACCAATGCGGCCGTGGCGGGCCTGTCCGTCGCCTACGCCCAGACCGACCGGAGCCTGGGCTATCGCGGCATCGCCTGCTTCGCCATCGAGGCCGACCGGCCGGGGTTCCACCGCGACAAGCCGTTCGAGCTGCATGGCGGGCACGCGATCGGTGTCGGCGGTTTCCGCCTGGCCGACTATTTCGCACCCGACGAAGCGGTGCTGCATCCGCCCGGCCAGGCCTTCAAGGCGGCGCTGGCCGGCATCAACGGCGCCCGCGCCTACGTCGCCGCCATGTGCTGCGGCCTGCTGCAGGCCTCGCTCGAGACGGCGGTGCGCTACACGCAGCAACGCAGGACCTTCGGCCAGCCGGTGATCGAGCACCAGGGCGTGCGCTGGAAGCTGGTCGATGCGGCGACCGACCTCGAGGCCGCGCGTCTGCTCAGCTATCGCGCCGCGCGCCTGATCGACGAGGGCGCCGATGCGGTGCTGCCGGCGGCCCATGCCAAGAAGTTCGCCACCGACATGGCGGTCCGGCGCATCGCCGACTGCATCCAGGCGATGGGCGCCAACGGGCTGCGCGCCGAGTATCCGCTGGCCCGCCACCTCGCCTGCGCCAAGATCGCGGCCTACACCGACGGTTCGATCGAGATGATGAACGAACGCATCGGCGCCGGCCTCGGCCAGGTCTTCGCCCCGGCCGAGAAATGATCCTCTCCACCGTCGACATGCATACGGGCGGCGAGCCGACCCGCATCATCGTCGACGGCTGGCCAGCCTTCTCCGGCAGGACGCTGCTCGACAAGCGGCGCGAGGCGAGGGAGCGGTTCGATCACCTGCGCCGTGGCCTGATGCTCGAGCCGCGCGGCCATGACGGCATGTACGGTGCATTGCTGGTCGAACCGGATCATCCCGACGCCGACCTCGCGGTGCTGTTCATGCACAACGAGGGTTACAGCACCATGTGCGGCCACGCGACCATCGCGCTGGCGCGTTGGGCGGTCGACAGCGGGCGGGTGAAGCGCGCGGCGCCGGAAACGATCGTGCGCCTGCAATGTCCGTGCGGCCTCGTGACCGCGCATGTCGCGGCCGACGGCGCCGTGCGCTTCGAGAGCGTGCCGGCGTTCGCCTATGCGCTCGACCGCATCGCGCCGACGGCGACCTGGGGGCCTGTCGCGGTCGACATCGCCTATGGCGGTGCCTTCTACGCCTTCCTGTCCGCCGACTCGATCGGTCTCGACCTCGGGACGTCATCGATGCGCGCCATCGTCGATGCCGGCGAGGAGATCGCGCTTGCGGCGGCAAAGGCCATCCCGATCGAGCACCCCGACGAGCCCGATCTCGCCTTTCTCTACGGCACCATCCTGACCGACGGCGGCAACGGGAAGGGTGAACCCAGCCGCAACGTCTGCATCTTCGCCGGCCGCCAGATCGACCGCAGCCCGACCGGTAGCGGCGTCACGGCGCGGATGGCCCTGCAGGTCGCCCGGCGAGAGGCGCGTCTCGGCGAGGAGCGCCGCTTCGAAAGCTGCACCGGCGCGATCTTCACCGGCCGCGCCGTGCGCGAGGCGCCGCCGGTCGGACCGCGCAAGGCCGTCATTGTCGAGGTCGGCGGCCGGGCGCACGTCACCGGCGAGAGCCGCTTCCGCTTCGACGACGACGATCCGTTGCGCGAGGGCTTTTCTCTCGGCCTCTAGGCGTTGTGGGCGCGCTTCAGCGCCTGATCGAGATCGTCGAACAGATCGTTCGCTTCCTCTACGCCGACCGACAGCCGCAGCAGATCGGGCGGGCAGGGCGTGCCGGCTCCTTCGATGCTGGCGCGGTGCTCGATCAGGCTTTCGACGCCGCCCAGCGACGTCGCCCGCTTCCAGAGCTCGACCCGCGCCGCCGTGGCGATGGCCGCGCGCTCGCCGCCCTTGATCCGCACCGACAGCATGCCGCCGAAGCCGCCCGTCATCTGGCGGGCCGCCGCGGCGTGGCCGGCGAACGACGGCAGCCCGGGATAGAGCACCTCGGCCACCATCGGGTGGCCGGCGAATTTCTCGGCGAGCATCTGCGCCGAACGGCAGGCCCAGGCGACGCGCGGGAACAGCGTGCGCATGCCGCGCATCAGCAGCCAGGCCTCGGTCTGGCCGAGGATGGTGCCGAGCTGCGCGCGGAGGGCGCGCAGCTTCGCCCAGTGCGCATCGTCGCGCGCGCCGACCAGGGCGCCGGCGATGATGTCGGAGTGCCCGTTGAGGTACTTGGTCGCCGAATGCATGACGATGTCGGCGCCGTGCTCGATCGGCCGCGTCAGCACCGGCGTGGCGACGGTGGAATCGACGCCCAGCAACGCGCCGGCCTTGTGCGCGATTTCGGCGGCGGCGGCGATGTCGCTCACCGCCCAGGTCGGATTGGCCGGTGTTTCCAGCCACACCAGTTTGGTCTGACCGGGCTTCACCGCCCCTGCAATCGCGTCGGTCCGGTCGGCGTCGACGAACTCGACCTTGAGGCCCCAGTGCGTGGCGAAGGTCATCAGCCAGTTGCGCAGTGACCAGTACATGACCTTCGGCACCACGACGTGGTCGCCGGGCGAGAGGGCCAGGAAGCAGGCGGTCGCCGCACTCATGCCCGAGGAGAAGACCAGCGCCCTGGCGCCACCCTCGAGCGCCGCGAGCGTCGCCTCGGCCTGGTCGAAGGTCGGATTGTCGGCGCGGGCATAGATGCGGCCGGATCTGTACGCGTTGTCCTCGTCGCGCAGATAGGTGCTGGCCATGTGGATCGGCGGCACGACCGCCCTCGTCACCGGATCGATCCAGCCCATGGCTTGGGCGGCGAGCGAGGCGGGGGCAAAGGCTTTGTCGGACATCGAGACACCTTAGGCTTGGGAATTTCTGCGCAGGATGGCCCCTTATAGCGCATCGTGGCCCTTGAAATGACGCCGAAGCCTCAGCATGGTCCATGAATGGCGATGTCACTCGCCCGGGGAGTCAGTGCATGGACGATCGAACCTTGCAGCCAAGGCAGCATCCGACGGCCGGTCGTGGCGACCGTGTCGCCCGCACGCGCGAATCGATCGTGGCGTCCGCGCTCGCCCTTGCCGCGACCGGACAGGTCGCGCCGATCGTGCGCGATATCGCCCAGATGGCCGGCGTTTCGGCGCGGACGGTCTTCCAGCATTTTGCCGACACGGCCGAGCTCTATGTCGCCGTCCTCGGCCGTGTGCTCGCGTCGCTGATCGGCGAGGCGCCCGAGCTTGCCGCCGGTGGACCGGTCGAGGAGCGCATCGCCCGCCTGATCAACCAGTGCGCCGAGCGCTACGAGCGGCTCAGGCCGATGTGGACCTTCGTCGAGACGCTGCAGCGGCGGTCCACCGAGGCCGCCGACATGATCTCCCGGGTCTACAGCACCAACAGCGCCAACCTCTCGCAGGCCTTCGCGCCGGAGCTCGGCACGCTGCCGCCGGAGGCCCGCCAGCGCGCGCTCACGGCACTGTCGCTCGCCATTGCGCCGGAGAGCTGGGTGGTGCTGCGCCAGCGGCTCGGCCTGTCGGTCGACCAGGCGCGCGACGAGCTCAGTTTCGTCGTGAAGTCGGTGTTCGCGAGCGAGGTCGCGCGGCGCTAGCGGCGCGGCGCGCCAGCTCCTCGAGCGGGCGGTCGCGCAGGCCGAGCTCGCCGAGATGGGCGACAGTGTTCAGGACATAGTCGAGGTTGCTGCCGGTGGCGCCATGCCCCTGGCGGATCAGCCGCAGCGCCCGGGCGGCCGGCAGCTTGCCGGCAAACTGCCGGTGCGCGCGGTCGGCGAGATAGACCAGCGCCTCGACGGTGCGGCCGTCCGCGAGATGTATGGGCCGGATCGTCTCCTCGTAGACGCCGTCATTGTCGATCTCGCGCGTCCACAGATATTTCCGTACCTTCTCGTAGCGCTCGCGCGGCAGGCGGTGGGCGAGGCCGCGGCAGGCGCCGCCCGGCAGCAGGCCGAGGATGAGGCCGGGCTTCTTCGGGGTGCCGCGATAGTGTTCGGAGTAGATGCAGAACGCGCGATGCCAGCCGTGCAGGCGGGCGGCCTCGGTCTCGGGCGTCGCGAAGCCCGGGTTCCACATCAGCGAGCCGTAGGCAAAGACCCAGAGGGGTTGTTTGGCCGCCATCAAGGCCAAGGCCTCATGCTGAGGAGCGGCGCGCAGCGCTGCGTCTCGAAGCATGGGATCGGGCGAGGTGCACGTGCCCACCCTTCGAGACGCGGCCGGAGGCCGCTCCTCAGGGTGAGGCGGTATGGCAGCAAGTCTAGGCCTGATGGAGATGGATCAGCGCACGGCGGATCTCGCGCGTGCGCGTGAACAGGTCGAACAGCTTGTCGCCCTCGCCCCAGCGGATGGCGCGCTGCAGATAGAAGAGATCCTCCTGGAAGCGCTGCAGCACCTCGAGCACGGCCTCGCGGTTGTTCAGGAACACGTCGCGCCACATGGTGGGATCGGAAGCGGCGATGCGCGTGAAGTCGCGGAAGCCGCCGGCGGCGTACTTCAGCACCTCGCTGTTGAGATGGCCGCCGAGATCGTCCGCCGTGCCGACGATCGTGTAGGCGATCAGGTGCGGCAGGTGCGAGGTGATGGCGAGGATGCGGTCGTGGTCGGCCGGGGCGATCCTCTCGACCTGGCTGCCCAGCCCCTTCCAGAAGGCCTCGAGCCTGGCCACCGCCGCGGGATCGCTGTCGGGCAGCGGCGTCAGGATGCACCAGCGGCCCTCGAACAGGTCGAGCAACGCAGCCGTCGGCCCGGAATTCTCGGTGCCGGCGACGGGATGCGCCGGAACGAAGTGCACGCCCTTGGGAATGTGCGGCGCCATGTCGGCGATCACGGTCTGCTTGACCGAGCCGACGTCCGACACGATGCAGCCGGGCTTCAGGCTGGAGGCGATCGCCTTGGCGGCCGGCCCGCAGGCGCCGACCGGCGTGCAGACGATCACCAGGTCGGCGTCCTTGACCGCGGCGGCGAGGTCGGTGCCGCAATGGTCGGCGAGCTTCAGCTCGTTGGCGAGCTTGGCCGTCTCCGGACTGCGCGTCGCCGCCACGATCGACTTGGCGAGGCCACGCTTGCGCGCCTCGAGCGCGATCGAGCCGCCGATCAGGCCGATGCCGATCAGCGCGATCTTGTCGAACAGGGGCGCGGTCATTTCGCCGCCACGAACCGGGCCAGCGAGGCGGCGACCGCCTTCACTTCGGTTTCCGTGCCGATGGTGATGCGCAGATGCTCGGGCAGGCCGTAGCCCGCGATCATGCGCGGGATCAGCCCGTCGTTCATCATCCAGTCGTTGGCGGCGGCGGCGCGCTCCTTCGAGCCGAAGCCCACCGTCAGGAAATTGCCGACGCTGGGCAGCGGGGCGAGGCCGAGCCGGGTGAGCTCGGCGCTGAGCCAGGGCAGCCAGATGTCGTTGTTGGTGCGGCTGGCATCGGTGTGGGCGATGTCCTCCAGCGCGGCGATGCCGGCGATCTGGGCCGCCAGGTTGACGTTGAACGGCTGGCGCAGCCGGCTCATCACGTCGACGATGCCGGCCGGGCCGTACATCCAGCCGAGTCGCAGCCCGCCCAGCCCGTAGATCTTGGAGAAGGTGCGGGTCATCACGACGTTCTCGGCCTGGTCGACCAGCTCGACGCCCGACTCGTAGTCGTTCCTGCTGACATACTCGGCATAGGCCGCGTCGATCACCAGCAGCACGTTCTTCGGCAGGCCGGCCTGCAGGCGGCGCACGTCGTCCTTGGTGACGTAGCTGCCCGTCGGGTTGTTCGGGTTGGCGAGGCAGACGACACGCGTCCGGTTCGTCACCTTGGAGAGCATGGCGTCGACGTCGGCGCGGTAGTCCTTCTCCGGCGCCGCCACCGGCGTGGCGCCGACGCCCAGCGCGTTGATGGGATACATCAGGAAACCGAACTGGCTGTACAGCAGCTCGTCGCCCGGGCCGCAGTAGGCGCGCACCAAGAGGTTCAGCAGCTCGTCGGAACCCGCGCCGCAGACGATGCGTGCCGGATCGAGGCCGTAGTGGCGGCCGATCGCGTTGCGCAGCTTCTCCGCCCCGCCATCGGGATAGCGGTGCAGCTCGGCCGCCGCCTTGGCATAGGCCGCCATCGCTTTCGGCGAGGGACCGAGCGCGCCCTCGTTGGACGACAGCTTGGCGATGGTCTCCTTGCCCTCGACCGAATCCTTGCCCGGCACGTAGGGCGCGATCTTCATGATGCCCGGACGCGGGGTGAGCGCGCTCATGGCAGTCTCCCTTGAAAGGTCAGGTCACGGCCGCAGGTCGGCCGGAACGGCGTAGGCGCCGATCGCCGCAACGCGACCGCTGTCGAGGCCCAATGCCGCTTCGAGTTCGCGCAGGCGCTGGTCGTCGTCGGCGATCACGCCCGGCAGTTCGACGAGGTAGTGATGCACGCCGCCCACAACCTGGTCCAGCGCCGAAGTGGAGGCGGGCAGGCCCGCCTTGGCGACGGCGGCGGCGATGCGGTCGCGGCTCAGCCCGGTCTCCGCCTCGATGGCGACCAGGGCGCGGTCGTCGCCGCTCGGCTCCGCCTCGATGCGGGCCAGCACGAAGGCCGAGATGCCGCGCGCCCGCGCGTTCGGCATGGCGAGGAAGGGCAGGCGCGCCACCACGTTGGGCAGGGTCGCATCGCGGCCGGCGAGCAGCGGCCACCACGGCGCTGTGTCGGCCTCGATCGGGGCGGGCACGACGCCGATGGTCGTCGGGCCGGCCCGGACGGCGGCCAGCACCTGGGCCGGCGTGTCGTGCGCCACAAAGGGAATCTGGCAGCCGAAATGATCGCGTGCGAGGTCCCAGTAGCCGGGCTGGTCGACCGGCCGGCAGATCGCGATCCTGAGACCCGGCGTCTGCATCAGGGTGAAGGCGCTCACCATCTCGCGCCACATGCGATAGATCGCGGCGACCGGGAATGCGCCGTCGTGCGTCGCCAGCCGCTGGCGCATGACCTGCGCCTCGCGGCCCGGCCTGAGCGCGAGACCGCCCGCCGGCTTGGCGGCCGAGATCTGCCCGACCACTTCCGCGCGGCGGCGGATCAGGCCGTGCAGGTCCTTGTCGAGGGCGTCGATTTCCTGCCGCAAGCTGTCGAGACTGGGAGCGTCCATAAGACCAGGTTGTTCCTGTGCGCGAGCGGCGTACTACGTCCGGCCGGGCCGCGTAAAGGACTACCGGCGCAAGGCGCTTGCGCACTGCGGCCTCTGTCCGTATAGAACCTCACACCGTGGAATTTGAGCCGACCGGCTTGCGGCCACGTTAATCCCCGCTAAAAGGTCGGAGTGCTCGAAAAAGCCCCCGGCCCCAGGCCGGGGGCTTTTCGTTCGAGGAGTATCGTGTTCGACGACCTCACAGATGCCGAACGCAAGGCGCTCGCCCAGTGCCGCCACGCGGTCCTGGGCACCGAGCGCCCGCTGCGGCTCGACTGCGGCGTCGATCTCGGCCCCTATCGAGTGGCCTACCAGACCTACGGCACGCTGAACGCGGCCAGGAGCAACGCCGTCCTGGTCTGCCATCCGCTGACCTGCGACCAGTTCGTCGCCGAACGGCATCCCGTCACCGGCAAGGAAGGCTGGTGGGAGAGCCTGGTCGGGCCGGGCAAGGTGCTGGATCCGGCGCACTACTTCATCATCTGCGTGAACGTGCTGGGTCATTGCATGGGCTCGACCGGTCCGCAGGCGCGCAATCCCGCTACCGGACAGACGTGGAACCTCGGCTTTCCGGTGGTGACCATCGCCGACATGGTGCGCGCCCAGGCGGCGCTGCTCGACCATCTCGGCATCCCCGACCTGTTCTGCGTCATCGGCGGCTCGATGGGCGGCATGCAGGTGCTGGAATGGGCCGCGACCTTTCCCGACCGCGTCTTCTCGGCCGTGCCGATCGCCTGCGCGGCGCACCATTCGGCGCAGAACATCGCCTTCCACGAGGTCGGCCGTCAGGCGATCATGGCCGACCCCGACTGGAAGGGCGGCGACTATCGCGCGCACGACACGCTGCCGGCGCGCGGCCTGTCCGTCGCGCGCATGACCGCGCACATCACCTACCTCTCGGAGCAGGCGCTGCAGCGCAAGTTTGGCCGCTCGTTGCAGAACCGCGACGTGCTGGGCTTCAGCTTCGATGCCGATTTCCAGGTCGAGAGCTATCTCCGCCACCAGGGCTCGACCTTCGTTGCCCGCTTCGACGCCAACAGCTACCTCTACATCACGCGCGCGATGGACTATTTCGACCTTGCCGGCGCGCATGGCGGCGTGCTGGCCAACGCCTTCAAGGGTACGGCCACGCGCTTCTGCCTGGTGTCCTTCACCTCGGACTGGCTGTTCCCGACACGCGAGAGCCGCGAGATCGTGCATGCGCTGAACGCCGCCGCAGCCAACGTCTCCTTCGTCGAGGTCGCAAGCGACAAGGGCCACGACGCCTTCCTGCTCGACGAGCCGGAGATGTTCCGCACGCTCCAGGGCTTCCTCAAGGGCGCCGCCGCCGTGCGCGGCCTGGTGGGCGTGTCGTGAACGCCGCCATCCGCGTCGACCTCCAGCTCATCGCCGACATGGTCGAGCCCGCCACGCGCGCGCTCGACGTGGGCTGCGGCGACGGCGCGCTGCTGGCCTACCTGGTCGACTTCAAGCGCGTCGATGCGCGCGGCATGGAGCTCAGCCAGGCCGGCGTCAACGCCTGCGTGGCCAACGGGCTGTCGGTCATCCAGGGCGACGCCGACGCCGACCTGCGCGACTACCCCGACGACGCCTTCGACTACGTGATCCTGAGCCAGACCCTGCAGGCCACGCGCGAGCCGCGCGAGGTGCTCAGTCAGATGCTGCGGGTCGGCAAGCGCGCCATCGTCTCCTTCCCCAACTTCGCGCACTGGCAGGTGCGGCTCCGGCTGGTGTTCGGCGGCCGCATGCCCGAGACCGCGTCGCTGCCCTACAAGTGGTACGACACGCCCAACATCCACCTCTGCAGCATCGACGATTTCCGCGCGCTCTGCCGCGACATGGGCGTGAAGGTCGAGCGCGCCATCGTGCTGAACAGCAAGAGCCGGCCGATCCACATGCCGCCGCTGCTCGCCAACCTGTTCGGCGAGCAGGCGGTGTTCCTGCTAAGGCGGGCCTGACCATGACTCCCTCCGCTCCGTAAGGCGGGGAAGGAGAGGGGCTTCATTTCTGCCCCCGCGAAGCGGGGGAAGTGCCCCCGCAGGGGGCGAAGGGGGTGGTACCGAAGGTTTGTGCTACCATTGCGGATGCGCTGCCCGGTGCTGCGCGCCTTTTGAGTGCCGCCCAAAGAAGCAACGTGCCCGAGACGTCCGACGACCTGGTCCACTACGGCAAGCAACAAAGCATGCCGCGCGATGAGTATCGGCGGTCCCGGCGGATGGTTAAGCTTTGGCTGGTCGCGGCGCTGTCGCCCTTCATCCTTTTGTCGTTCTACACGGTCACGCCGACCGCAGCCCTGGTCTTCCTGGCCGAGCCCTTCAACGATTTCTTCTGGCCGCAGGTGAAGCAGGTGTCGCTCGAAGGCTGCGGGTCAAAGTGTGCGCTCGTCGCCTACAGCATGATCGCCATTCCGCTGTCCTGGCTGGCGGCTATTGTCTTCGCGATCCTCGCCGTTCCTCTAACCGTGCAACTCCGGAGTGCACAGGTCGAGGCGCTTCGACGTGGCGCGGCTCCCCATGGCCGGCTACCGGATGGAAAGGCAAAGCCGCTGCCGACGGCTGGGATCAGCATCTTCGTGGCTGGCGCCGGAGTGGTGTTCGTCGGGGCGGTGCTGATTGCCCTCCTGTATACCCTCTATCAGTTTGGCGGCTCTGGTCGGACGGTCGGCGGATGGAATCGGGAGCTTTCGCTGTGGCATGTCAATTTCCTGATGGCGATCGCGATGGGTATCGCGCAGTTCAGCGCCACATTTCTCATGAGTCTGGCGACGTTCCTCGTGCTGAATGTAAAGAGGCTTTTTCTTGGTGGGCCGTGACGTGAGCTGGAGAATATCCAGAGCGTACCGCGAGGCATTCTGAAGGTCGAATACGTGTCGCCGATGGCAGCATCTCAGGCTGCCTGGTTCCGTCTGACCCCCTCCGCCTCGTAGGACGGGGCATCTCCGGGCTTCGACTGGGAGAAGAATGCAGCGCTGATCAGGACGTTGGTATCGAAGACGACAGCCACTTCAGTCCGGCTGTTTCAGCAGCTCGACCAGCTTCTCTTCCGCCAATCCGTTGGCCGCCGCCTCGGCCGCGATCTCGTCCATGGCCTGCACCAGGCTGTCGGCACGCCACTACCGAAACCGGGCATACTCATCTGGTGGCAGGACCATCGCGACGTCGGTCTTGTCGTCACGCAACAGCACACCCTCGCGCTTCGCTGTCTCCAGCATGCGGTCGAAGGAGTCCCGGGCTTCTTTCACGGTCATGGAGCGCATGGCGACCTCGATTGTCTGAACAGCATACAGCGTCGCTCGCTCCAGAGCACCGGGCTCGGGCAATGGCTGTTCGGGGCGATGCCGCTACAGTGGCCAGGCAGCGGCGGAGACCGCCAGGTCGCGGCCAAGGAAGGCCCGGTCTTCCGGTCCCTCCGGACCGTGGCCAATGCCGAAGCGCGTCGGCCAGTCCAGGCGCTCGGGCCCCCAGGCGGAGGCGGTCGACAGGGACGACCAGGGCGCATCCGCGGCGAGGCGATACAGCAGACCGCCGGGACCCATGTCCGGATGGACCAGCAGTTGAATGTCGAAAAGTGCGCCGGCGGTGATAGCGGGGCCCAGCCAGTAGCGCGGGCTGCGGCCGGGTTCGAGTTCCAGGATCACCGCCAGCCGCTGCTCCGGCCCGCGCAACCCGATCCAGAGCGGCGCCCGGGAACCGGGCCGCAAGGTCGAGAGAAACGTCTGGGCCGTGCTCGCGCCATCGACTGCGGCGCGGCCGGTGAAGCGAAGCGCCACGATCCGGCCATTGCCGATGCCCGCTTCGTCCAGGGCCTGCCACTGCTCGACGGGCGGCAGGGCGAGCGGCCACGACAGGCGCTCGCGGACGCGGCCCTCGGCGTCGAACACCTGATAACGCAGGCCCTGTCCGTCGAGTGCAGCCTGGACGGCATGGAGATATTCGACACCCTCCGGCATGCGATGCGCGGTGCCGGCGCCGGCCGTGCAGATCTGCAGCACGCCGCGATGGATCTGCACGTCGAACGCCAGGATATGGCCACACAGATAGGCCAGCACGCCAGCCTCGCTCAGCACGTTCCAGAATGCCGTCGCGTGCTCGGGCCCGACATCGCGCTGATAGGGGCCGACGAAGCCGTTGACCGGATGGACGGGGTGATGGCCCGCGACGAGCTTGTGGCGCGCATCGGCATGCTGGTGCAGCACCGCGCGCAGCCATTCGGTCTCGACATGACCTTCGCCGCCGAGACCCGTCCACAGCGTATGGACGAAGACCAGCAACAGGTCGCCGCGCCGCACCCAGTACGACAGGCCCTCCTGTCCGGGCGGGCCATTCCGCGGCAGATGGTCGTGCACCTCGCGGAACACCGCCTCGCTCATGGCGTCGTAGGTCGCGTGGTTGCTGGTCGTGTGCCACAGCGGGATCGCGCGCCGGTCGAGCCAGGCCATCTCCCGGTCGAGCCAGTGCCGCCACTGCTTGCGCAGCGTGTCGGCATCGGCCGTGTAGCCTGCGATCTCGTCGCCGAGAAACAGGATGAACTCGGGTGGCGGCGCCAGACGCCGGACGGCCGAATTGACGCCGGCGAAGGTGCGCTCGTGCAGGGCGCCGGCGACGCCGGAGCAGGCGTCGCCGTAGAAGACGAACTGATGGCCCTCGCCGCGCGGCAGCAGGGCGGGAATAGGCTGCCCGCCGACGGGCCGCTCGTAGTAGCCCTCGATCTCGTCTTCCTTCAGCTTCACGAAGCCGTGGCGCAGATAGAAGCGGTCGGCCTTGCTGCCGGTCAGCACTTCGAGCCGCACCGGCAGGCCCGCCGCGTCGGCTTCGGCCAGCAGCGCCTTCAGGATCGTGGCGCCGAGCCCGGTATTGTGCAGGCGGCGGTCGAGATAGAACGAATCGATCTTGATCTCGCCCTCGTGGCGCCTGAACCCGACGCAGCCGACGCGTTCGCCTCCGATCAGGATCAGCCGCAGGCCGGGCTCGTCGAAATGGCCGCGGAAGATTCGGCGGGCGCGCGAGGGCTCGTAGCGGAAGACGCGCTCCAGGTGCTCGCGCATCACGTCGATGCGCAACGCCAGCAGCGGCTCGAAGTCGGCCTCGCTCGGCGCGGCGAAGGCCCAGTCGTCAGCCACGCGCGGCGATCTTCGCGACGCGCGGCCTGGCGACGGCGATCCAGTCCCTGGTGTCGAGCTCCATCGAGCGGTCGAGGCGGCCGGCGTTGAAGAACAGCGTCTCGTTCGCCAGCAGGTCCTCCTCGACCACGATCGCGAGGGCGGGGTTGAGCGCGAAGGGCGGCACCGCACCCATGACGCAGCCGGTCAGCTCCTGCGCCGTGTCGGGCGAGGCGAAGCCGCACTTGCGCGCCTCGAACAGGGCGGCGACGGCATTGAAGTCGAGCCTGGCGCTGCCCGGCAGGATGGCGAGCACCGGCCGCTTGCCGCCACCGCCGCCGCGCACGTCGAGCACCATCGCCTTGGCCGCCTGCTCGGGCCGGTTGCCGCGGATGGCGCTGATCGCCTCCGACTTGCCCTCGGGCTCGTGCTCGATGACGCGGAACCTCGCCTTGGCGTCGCTCAGCAGCGCCACCAGCTCGTCGAAGACGTCAGACGCCACGAATCACCTTCTCGGACAGGATGGACAACGCCTCGTCGAGGCTCGGCACCTTTCCGTCGGCCGGCGCGATGGCGGCATCGACGGTACGGCGATGGCTGCGCTCGATGGCCTCGGTCATCAGCGGATCGACGCCGGTCTCGCGCAGCGTCCGCGCCACCAGTCCCATCTCCTCCCAGCGCCGGTGCGCGTGCACGACGTGCGTCTGCACCAGCATGGCGATGAAGCCGCGCAGGGTCTGCGCATCGGCGTCGCCCAGGCAGCCCAGCACCTCCTCGAGGATGCCCTGGCGTCGGGCCGCGACCAGCGCTTCGACGCCCAGCGCCTCGATGCCCTTGACCAGCGTGCTGCGCAGCATCTTCACGGAGGAGGCGCTGCCGGGCTTCGGTCCCAGGTACTTCGCCTCGAAGCCGTTGGCGTTCATCCAGGCGACTGCCTCGTCGGCGCCTTCGCCCGCCACCAGCATCGGTGCCTTGATGCCCTGGCTGAAGAACCCGCCCATGACGGCGACGTCGATGTAATGGCCGCGCCCGCTCTCGATCGCGGCGCGATCCTCGTCCGACATCTTGCCGGTGACGGTGCAGAGGTCGAGGAAGCACGCCCCCTTCTTGAGGAGCGGCGCAGCCGACGTCGCGGCCTTCAGCGCATGCTCGCCCTGGACGGCCGAGATCACCAGATCGGCCTCGCCCAGCGCCTCGGTGTAGGTGCGCTGGATGGCGACGTCGAGGGAGCGCGCGGTCTTGCCGAGCGCGGTGCCGCGCGCGTCCTGATCGAGCGCGGTGTCGATGGCGATCAGGCGGCGGGGCGCATTGTCGCCGGGCTTCGCCTCTCCGCGCCACCCGCCTTCGACGCAGAGGCCGCGCGCGATCGCCGAGCCCGCTTCGCCAAAACCCAGCAGCGCGATGACGCGCGGAGAAAATGCCATGTCGATGTTTCCGGATGTCAGGAGGCGGGCGCTTCGCCGTCCTCGCTGTGTCGCGCGGCGCCCGCGGCTTGCGGGTTGTCGCGCGAGCTGGCGATGCGCAGCTTCGGCCGCACGGCGGCCACCGCCGGCGCAGAACGCTCGGCGATCCCGGCATAGAGCTGCTTGCCCGATTCGATGACGCTCACGCCGGCGAAGCGGCCGAGCCAGCGTTGGCCGAAGCGTTCGACGGCCGGCGCCATGCGCATGGCGAGTCGCGAGCGCGTCGGCGGCATGTAGAGCGCGCGCGTCTGGCGGAGCGGCGCGAACATGTTGGCACGCAGCAGGGCGGCGAGCTGGCCGGTGGAATAGGGATGGCCCTGGTAGAAGGGCGAGCGCTCGATCTGCGACCAGAAGCCGGCGCGGGTCGGTGCGACGACGACCAGGCGGCCGCCGTCGGCCATGACGCGCCAGATCTCGCGCAGCATCGGGCGGAGCTGCTCGGTGCACTCGACGGCATGGACCAGCAGCACGCGGTCGACCGAACGGTCGGGCAGCGGCAGGTCGAGCTCGTCGACCAGGGTGGCGAGGTTGCGGCCCTCGCGCGGCCAGCGCGCGACGCCTTGCTGGGCCGGCATGAAGGAGAGCGTGCGGCCGGCCTCCTCGACGAACGGCCGCAGGAAGGGCGAGGCATAGCCGAGCCCGAGGACGGTGTCGCCGCGCACGTTCGGCCACACCTCGCGCAGCCGCGCGCGCAGCAGCCGTGCCGTCATCTGGCCGAGCGTGCTGCCGTAGAATTCCTCGAGGTCGAGGACGTCGCTCCACATGTTGCTATCCTAGCAGAAATCGCGCCCCAGCTGCCACGGTCCGAGCATGGCCGGCGCATGCCGGCTCTGCTAGCGTTGCGCATCATGAGCACCACCCTAGAGATCGTCCGTATCCCGGTCCTGAGCGACAATTACGTGTGGTTGATGCGCGAACCGCAGAGCGGCGCGGTCGGCGTCGTCGACCCGGCGGTGGCCGGGCCGGTTCTGGCCGAGGCCGAAAAGCGCCGCTGGAAGATCACGCACATCCTGAACACCCACCATCACGGCGACCATGTCGGCGGCAACCTGGAGATCAAGCAGGCGACCGGCTGCACGATCGTCGGCCTGCGGCGCGACCGCGCGCGCATTCCGGGCATCGACGTCGAGGTCGACGACGGCGACCGCTACCGCTTCGGCGAGGCCGAGGCGGAGGTGTTCTTCGTCCCGGGCCACACCAGCGGCCATATCGCCTACGCCTTCCGCGACCAGAGGGCGCTGTTCTGCGGCGACACGCTGTTCGCGCTGGGCTGCGGGCGCATGTTCGAGGGCACGCCGCAGCAGTTCTGGAATTCGCTGAGCCGGCTGCGCGCCCTGCCCGACGACATGCGCGTCTATTGCGCCCACGAATACACCCAATCCAACGCCCGCTTCGCGATCACCGTCGAGACCGGCAACAGGAAGCTGCTCGACCGCTCGGCCGCCATCGACGCGGCGCGCGCGCGCGGCGAGGCGACCGTGCCGTCGCTGCTCGGCGAGGAGAAGGAGACCAACCCGTTCCTGCGCGCCGACGTGGCAACGGTGCAGGCGGCGGTCGGCATGGCGGGCGGCGACCCGGTCGCGGTGTTCGCCGAGGTGCGCCACCGCAAGGACGTGTTCAGGTAGGCTTGCAGACGTTCATGATCTTCCCGGGCCGTCGGGGGCCGTCCACGGCAACGGGCTTCCAGTCAGGCCATCCGGCGCTTGCCTCGGGTGTATATGATGGTAATATACATTTGTGCCTGATTTATCTCGGATCGAAGGCTTCGATTGGGACGACGGCAATAGCCGCAAGAGCGCCGAAAAGCACGGTGTTGGCCAGGGCGAAGCCGAGCAGATCTTCTTCAACGATCCGCTCTTGGTCGTCGGAGATGTCAGGCACAGCGTTCACGAGCCCCGGTTCCATGCGCTGGGGCGCACTGATATCGGGCGGTTGCTCCACATCACGTTTACGCTGCGCAGCGAAGGCAGGTTGATCAGGGTGATTTCCGCACGGACGATGCATCGCAGGGAACGTATACGCTATGAGCAAGACTCCTAAGTCCCTTCCGAAGTTCCGCAGCGAAGCCGAGGAGCGCCGCTTCTGGGAGACACACGACTCCAGCGACCGTGTCGACTGGAGCAAGGCGGAGCGTGTGCGTCTGCCGAATCTCAAGCCATCGACGACGTCGATCTCGCTGCGTTTGCCGGTGACGCTTCTCGATCGGATCAAGATCGCCGCCAACAAGCGCGATGTACCCTATCAGTCCCTGATCAAGACTTGGCTTGCCGAGAAGACGGCCGATCGTTGATCAACAGGCAGCGGTACGCTGTTCGCCGCGAAAACGAAGTGTTCAGGCCGCGACCCGCACGCCGTCGAGGGCGGCCATCTCGTCCGGGCTTGGCGGCTGCCAGATCGTCTCGATGAAATCGAACATGAAGCGGGTGACGGTCACGCGATAGGTCTCGCCGGGTGCGGCGTTGCGGCCCTCGACCCGGCGCCAGCGCTCGGCGGCGTCGACGTCGAGGAAGTGAAGCCGCACGGCGGCGCCTGCCGCCGACGCCTGGTCGGCGATGCGACGGCGCTGGTCGATGCGCTGCAGGCCGAGGTCGAGGATCGACGAAACGCCGAGGCGCTCGAGCTGTAGGGCGGTCGTCATGATCTGGCGTTCGCAGCGCATCAGCCGCTCCTCGATCCACGGCCAGCTCATCGGTGTCGGCTGGTCGGGGCCGAACAGGGTCACCATCCAGTCGTCGATGGAGAGCGGCAGCGCACCGAGCTCGCGGCAGAGCGTCGTCGCATAGGTCGTCTTGCCGGCCCCCGTCGAGCCGCAGATCAGGTGGATCATGGTGCAAGGCCTCCATCGGTGAGGCGGCCCGTCAGGCCGGCCAGGGTGGCGATCTCCGCTGGCGTCCAGCGGTCTCGGAACGTGTCGGCCGCCAGGCGCTCGAGCGTCGCCCGCGCCTCGGTCAGGAGCCGCTGCCCGGCCTCGGTCAGCACGACATAGGTGAGGCGGGCGTCGCGCGGATCGGGCTCGCGGCCGACCCGGCCGAGCTTCTCCAGCGGGTTGGCGAGCCGCGTCACGGTCGAGGGGCTGACGTGCAGGCGCCGGGCGAGGTCGACGCGGCTCAGCCGCCGGAGCGGCGCGCGCTCGAGGTGCATCATCAGGAGCACCTCCTTGAGGGCGAGGCCGTGCACCGAGCCCAGCGCGCCGGCAAAGCGCTCCTCCAGGCGGGCATGGGCATCGAGCAGGTTCAGGATCGCGGCGAAGGGGGCGTCGGACATGGCGGCGATATAGGCCTATATGTTTCCGTACGCAAGTATATTGCAAGTGTTGACGATTCAGCAGGAATATGCCTACTACTCCTATAAGCTGGCGCGGACTACGCCGGCCTTTTTCCCCCAATTCGGCACGACCGCCCGGGCACGCCCCGGGTTGACGCGCCCCGGGATTTCCTGGGCGTCGGGTGCAGCCGCCACAGTTTCTGAATTGTGGACAGTCCCAAGAACAAGCCCGTCTCAACCGAGCGCCAAATAATGACGCCGGAACAGACACTTAACGACGCCTGAGAACAGAGCGCGCCGGGCCGTGTGCAATTGAACAACGACGCGAGTCGAGGAAAAGCCTTGTGGA
>Ga0172372_10000072_pt1 | contig 137177 bp, 174 predicted proteins | sample LakKiv5m_2_FD_114544 | JGI IMG/M metagenome (GOLD analysis project Ga0172372, IMG submission 114544) | Freshwater microbial communities from Kabuno Bay, South-Kivu, Congo - kab_092012_9.5m | ecosystem: Environmental > Aquatic > Freshwater > Lake | place: Democratic Republic of the Congo...
AGGCGTCCAACCGAGTATCGGAACCACTTCTTCCTGTACTCATTGTACTGTTCGTTTACAAGAACGAATTCCAGCCAAACCCAGTAGTGGTCCCTAGTCTTTACTGGCCAAAACGCAAAGCGTTTTTTGCTTTGCACATCATCATGTTTAGGATTATTGATTTTCCACTGCATCTTAACGTCTCCAACAGCAACGGTCTTGACCCATACGCGTCCGCACAATAACCTGAGGATTCGGCTGAATAGTCGTGCGGGCGACCTCTTCGCGGAATCTCCTGAACTTTTGAATTTCAAGAGCATTCAACCGCTCTTGAGAGTTAACATACACAGTCATTTGCCGACTGTGAGATCCATACTGACTGTAGTTTGGCTGAGGCGGCAGAATCCTCTGTCCAAAGCTAGTCGCGGATAGAACAACGATTGCAAATAGTGTCTTAATCATTTCGTGGAGGTAGGTGTATTGCTCGCCTTTCGGCAAGCTGGTCTTCAATTGATAATGACATGTCATATACTTCATCGTATCTGTTTCCACTCTGAAACAAACGCGTCAAAGCATCAAGACACTCTTTTCCAGACTCACAGTATATGGGAAAGTTTTCATTATAGAATGTATCGTGTCCAATAACAAGATACTTCGTTTTGTTCATCTTAGCTTGAATTAGCCAATGCACAATATTTTCTTTTGAAGCTGTCATGGTTTTGAGTACAAAAGGCCAACGATCACTACTATCGGCCACAGTAAAGATTCTATCACGGCCTGCGTCGAAGTCAAGTCCTTTTGACAATAGACGATGAGAAACAAAACGAAACCCGCGAGATAAATCGTTGCTAACGTAGTAATTAGGTCCATAGGTGATCCAGATTTCTTTCAACCCACACTAAAACGGTAAAATCGTCCTCAATCTCTGCAATAGCTTCGTCTCGATCCGTTGTGAAGTTATCGTCACTAACAGGATGATTTTCGAGCCAATCAATATCCCTATGCATTATGAAAGTCTCCACATATCTACTTCATACCCTTCGGTAATACCCCGTGTAAACGTTAGTGTCCATTCTGTGTTTTTGGCAAAATACTCAATTAGCTTTTCCTTATGAAGTCCTGCTGGTAATTCACTTACGGTACCATAAGTGTTCCCTTCTAAGACTTGGCGTCGCATACATTCAATAGCATCAAGATTTGCTTGTGCGACACGGTATTCTATTTGTGACTTTACTGCTTCTTTAGTAGGAAATTTCATAGCCATCCTTTTGGATCGTTTAAAAACCGAAGGTCGCCAGTAATCTGGACTGGACCACCATACATGTCTACGCCAATGTCATAGCGATTTGCCATTTTTGGCGTAGGGTGTTTCTTAGTCTTGCTTCCGTGGCAGTGCCCATGAAGATGAATACTGCCTCTATGGAATCCATCCCATTCTGCCATCGGGTAATGACACATCACGAATTTCTTGCTCTCGTGTTCGATTTGAACAAGCGGATCAATAATCCTTACTCGCGGAATAAATGTCTCGAACGGATGAGCCCACATTTTAAGCAATGTCTTGTCGTGGTTGCCCGGTACAATAAGACAAAGATGAAAGTTTAGCTGCTCGAATATTTGCTTAATACGCCATTCAGGTGCAAACGCAAAGTCCCCCAAGAAATACACAGTATCATCATTAGTTACACGCGAGTTCCATCGCGTAATCATTGCCTCGTCCATTTCCTCAGCCGAGGCGAACGGACGATCACAGTACTTAATGATATTGAAATGCCCAAAGTGAGTATCACTACAAACAAAAATCTTACTCACAATCTCTTCTTCTTTTTCAAGTAAACTCCCAGCACTGATCCAAAGAACAGGCCCGAGAGGTATGGAATGCTTTGCATTGGCTGATGCACAATGTCTGTGATGGCAAAAATACCAATGGCTGAAACGAGCGTGCCCCAAAAGCCCGCCCACCACATTTCTTCCCTTTGGACAGCATTCATCCACAAGACCCACAATAGGTCAAGTACAATTCCAAGGGGAAATAGCCACCAGTGAATCATATCTTATACGATTTTGTGATAAGCAAAGTACACGTCGGACTCGCCTTCAATCCAGTCTTTCAAAAACTGCTTAAAATCAGCTACACGCATAAGTTCGTTATTTAGACGCACTACGCGTTCCTGTCTCAAGTGCGAATACCTGCCGCCCTGTATGTAAAACATGAACGGGTGAACCTGTCTCTTTTCTTTAATACCTAAAAGCGTAGCAAGATACAGTCCCTTCGCAGAAGGAAATCTACTAATCTCTTTTAAAGCAATCTTCTGTTTGGACATTGACTTTAACCCACCTTAAATGTTTTCTGTTTATGATTCGATAGCTTTTACCATTGTACTCAATCCGTTGCGGCTCAGTCGGCGTCTGACACGACACGAAAAGCAACAATAGAATAGGTAGAAACTTCATGCTAAATCGCGTTTACTTGCAAGAAACCATTTCATGATAGTACCTTCGTCATTTCTTTACTCAAGTGTTCGCACATTATTTCTACCAAGAAATTGTCCCACCACTTTGTATCTACCTTTTCAGGCAATGAACAACGCTTGCTGTTAAGTTCAATGAACGCAAGGTCGCGGTTCAATAGATCTTGCACAAACTCCAGCGGATGCTCGCCACGTTTGATGGCGAGCAGTAGCGGTGCATCGCGGAGTGGAAATCTTACCTCACCGAAGGTGATTATTTCTTGCAATTCTCTTGAGACACGCACAGCGTGGCTCAAAGCCTTCCAATCAATACCTTCAGCATTGGCAGCAGCATGTGCCCTGCTACCATACGCAGCAAGCTGTTTCTCGGTAGAATCCAATACAGTCTGGATAGCGGTTGTTTCACCAAACCATTTACCAGCTATTTGCAATTCACGAATCCCCTGAGGATTCTTGCGTTCGTCGTCCTTAAGCAAAGTATCCCAGATATCAACCATAGTACCACCAAAAGAAAGAGCTTCACGAAGTACTCTTCGGAACTCTTCAAGCCTGTTTAGGCGTTCGCCTTTCAAGCTGTACTTCGCGGCTTGGCCGCGAGCATAGCCAACAAAAGCGTTCATTTCTCTTGAAAGAAAACGCTTACGCTCAGCTACAATACGGTCCCACACCCAGCCGTATTCGGCTGTCTTGTGGACAAAAGCGGGCGGGGCAAACAACATGTCGATTGTCACCGTCTGGCCTTGCGTCGCCAGACGCAAGAAGTGGTGCAGCGAGTAGTACTCTACGTCACGCTCCCCCGGAAGGTTTTTACGGGTGTCGTCGCGGCCACCTTCGTGGGCTGTCCGGGGGATACGCCCTAGTAGGATCTCTTCTGCTGTGGGCATGAAGAGACCCTTGAAGTCCTCATCCGACGTTGGGGTTTCAGTCCCGTACAGATGGCTGCCGAACTTTATTTCGCAGATCAGGTTTTTGGGCTTTGACATTTTTCTTACACCATGTTTTGAAAATGGAAAGGGCGTCTTCTTCCGAATAGGAAGTAAAGCTGCCATATTCTTCAAAGGTGATTCGAACGGACGTACCAGAAGCCGATAGATACTCGGTGGCACGATAACTATACGTTTCTCCATCATCTGTCGTGATGGTGTCCGTCCACCACGAAGACTCATTCTTCAATGATTTCGAAAGAGAATCCATAGATGTCCTGAATTTCTTGCATGATAGCATTAATTCTTTTCATGACAAGCGGATCACCAGATCTAATGAGATTGGATTGAGCAACCGCTAGGTTAGAAAGCATGATACCATAATTTTGCCAGTACGCTGAATCTTCGTGACGATGTGACGCTCTAGGACACCACGCGTGCGTCCACGGCTTGTGTATAATCCTTAGAACATTCATTTGTCTTTTCCAGCAATGATTTCATCAGGGTTAAACTCGTGGATGATTTTATTCTTAGAGATCGCGTAATCTACGCAGTTCTTGGTACCGCCATCGTCTCCTGTATAGTAGGCAACCAGCACGTCGCAGTTGTCTACCATCCATTCGTTACGAGTCTGCATCTTGGAAGCTGCATACCCAGGCTCCGAAATGTACTTCACTTCCTGACATTGGTCAAGAAGTTTCTTGTAAGTTTCTCGACTCGACTTGGGCCAACGGTCGTCGTAACCCTCGAAAGGCAAAGCAGCTATGACTGGTAGATCTAGATACAAACCTACTTCCATCCAGAATTGGTCGATTCCTAGTGCTCCACCAGAAATGAGAATAAGCTCCCCTTCGGGAACGTCATTCAAAAGTTCTAGCATGTGACGCCGAATAGCACGATGTGCCTCGGCGTTGTTGTACCCGCCCAGCTTATCGGGTCTATGTCCTGTTACTGCAATTCGTACCATTTTAGCAACACGTAATCGTGCTTAAATTCATCCTGGCGTCCATCGGCATAAGTATAAGTATTTACCTTAAGCCAATTCAGCTAACATAACTCCAAAATTGGCACCACGTTTTGTAAATTGCCATTTGAGACGAGGCGTCTCCCCGCGATCCAATGTATGCTTTTTAAGCAAATTGAGAAAATCAGTTAAGAACATGGTATACTTCGCTCCGGTCTGCATGTTCTTTACGTCAAAATGAGCTGCCGAGCGTCCACGAGAAATACTCTCAATGGCTAGATTAGCTTCGAATACTTCGTTTGGTTTCCAGATGGGGCCAACTGTAATGCGATTCGCCTTGCGGCTAGCATCGGTACCGAACTGACGTTCAATCTCATACCAGGAGGCATACTGCACGCCGCCATATTCCCATTCGTATTCCTCCTGGGGATAGTTGAGTGCATCGCCTTTGCGATTGTATGGAATACTACCCTTGTACATTTTCATCCCTTCTAGATTGAACAAATGCGGGTTCCCATCGACGATCACGATAGAATCCCCACGGACGCCGCTTGAAACCAAAACGAATAAACAGACTCCACGTCTGACCCTCTGTGCCGTTAGGCACAGTAATACGATGTGCGTCGTAACGACTACGTAGTTTGATCGGCGGATGTAATGGATGCCTGAAATGCGTTACGGTCGGACCATTTGGAACAGTTTGTCGCTCTGGTTCTTCTTCGAAATACCCGCCCGCAAGCAGAATGCTTGCAGAGTTCCAAGGATGATCGTGCAGACCATCATCGTCACTAGACCAAAAGCGATGCAGGTATATGCCTAACCAAGAAGTAGATAGAACGTAGAACCGTTCTAAGTAATTCTCTTTGTGACCATCGCGTTCGCGACAAATCATGCGTCGCTGGCCGCGTGACGCTAGCCAGCCTGCTAGACGTTCAAACCACTTAGGATCTGTACTGACAGTTGTTTGGGTCATTGAATCCGTCGTCATAGCTAACTAGCTCCTTATCATTGTTATGACGTTGTGGCGGCAAAAAGTCAACTACAATACCCGCTTTTTCCAAAAGAGCAAGACCAACCGGACGCTTTTGTCCTAAGTGTCCAGGATATGGATACTCTTCGCCGTACACAACTCGAATGATGCCAGCTTGAATAATCAGTTTGGCACATTCAAGACATGGAGCCAAAGTACAGTACATTGTTCCGCCAACAGAACTAGCGTGACTACGAGCAACCTTCATGATTGCATTAGATTCAGCGTGCAGAACTTCTGGCTTAGTCACTAGCTGGGTCTTGAAATAACGACCGTCTTTGGTTCTCCATCGTCCATCGGCAAGCTTAAAGCAATTTTCCCGTATCCATTTAGGATCAGTAATTGCTCCAGATGAGCTTTGAGCAAAGTATTCTACGTCTTCGCAAGTATTGTCAAAACCTGCTGGAGTTCCGTTTACGCCTTCAAAACGCCCCTCGTTAGGAGTCACAAGAATGGCTCCTACTTTACGGCGTTCGGCTCGCGACAATTCTGCCGCAGCATACGCCATCTTCATGTATGCTTGATCTAAACTTTGCTGCGATGCCATACGTCTAGTAATTCTGTAGCCTTTTCAGGTTCAAATAATTTTGCGATTTCTACTTTTACGCCTTCAATCCAATTTTGAGCTAGAGCCTTAAAAAGGCTCTCTTCATCAATAGAATTATCGATAGATTTACATCTTGATGCAAAAGATCGTAACTTACCTAATTCTTGTTGTACGACCCAACGACCTCTTAATCTATTCTCCAGATTTAGAGAATCTATATCTGAGTTGTGCGAATTGGATTCCATAGGCTTGCATGAGTCGTTCGTATATCTCTTCGTTAGAAAAAAGCTCACGTTCTGCTTCCGGAGCAACAGAACGAAGCAGTCGCGTTAGTTCAGAAACTTTTGTACTAAAATCAGTTAATGAAATAGCAATTTCTGCAATCAAAGTACTCATACGTAAACGAACAATGTTTTGTTCTTGAATTTTTCTATGAGACTCATGAAAACGTCTTTTAAAGAGAGTTGCTTCTGGTTCGTCACAAGAAACAAATACGTCTCCTTCTTTTGGAGATATATATATTTCGTATGCCATATTTGCTGTTTCAGCTTCAACGAATACACCGCTAAATTCCATTGTATTGGAATCAAATTTTTCCGATGCAAAAATTTCTGGATCTTCAACAAAAGCATTAATGCGTTCGTTAGGATTGTCCGTTTTAACAATATACACGTAATATCGCTTCATAGTTAACTTACCTGATACTTCATCGTCATTCATATTATACCACGTCAACATTGATTGTCAAACGGTTTTATATCTTATCCCACTCCAAGATGATCCCGAGAATCGTGTGTGCTCTAATTTCAAGCTCTTTGCGACGTGCCCGTGACTTGGTTGTAGCCAGTTCCTTTAGAATCTTAGCTAGTTCACAATCCACAACTGCGTACAGTTGTTCTGCCTTAGGCTTGCGTGAAGCACCGAATAAGGCGGCTGCAATATCCAAAGCAAGACCGATTTCTGGTGCTATGACCTTGAGACCGGCTTTGATTGTTGGATTGGACAAAAGCTTAGTTACCTCTTCCACGTTCGTCCCACATTTGATCAATCTGCTGATCAGTTAAATTTCCAACCTTACGGGTTACTTTACGCCATGCATTCCAACCTGGGTTTTGTGATGGCGGAACGTTTGAAACGAAACTAACAGTACCGTTATCAATACCACCACCGTAGACTGTATCAAGAGCAACGGCTGTTTTGTTACCAGTAATATTCCAGTCAGAAATCAATACTTCTTCAACGCCAGAAATCATCACATGGTCACGATTGGCGTTTGGACTGTTGACGGAAAAGTTTGAAATTGAAAGCTGACGACTGCTAAAACCATTACTAGTTGGATACAAGCCGTGTCCACCGTCACTCCAGTGAACAAAAGCTCCTTGCGTACTACCAATCGATTCATTATCTAAGAAGTAAATAGGATCTTCGCCATTGCCAACGATTGTGTAATCGCTACCGCCACCCCCTCCAACGTTACTTGAAATACACTTAGAGATAACTAATTTACCCCAAGCTTGAGCACCAGACTGAACGCGATTAACAAGCTGCAAGAAGGTACGTCCCATTTCACCGCCGACGCAATTTACAAAGTAAGCATCGCCCTGATGATTATCAATATAGCCGCCATGTTCCACTGCCTTATGAAACTTCAAGTTTCGACAGTCCCATCCAGCGGGTCCATGACCCCGAATGTTCCATTTCATGCCCTTGCCGCCCCAGGCATTTGGATTTCTAGGAAGGAACATGAGATCGTACAACGTCATGCGACCAACTGTACCAAATTGATTAACGATGAATGGAGTACTAGATTCACCGCCGTTCATTAATGTAAGATTTTGTATACGTAAATCACCGGCACCATTAAACACCGCGATGCCGCCAACCTTACTTTGCATGTTTTTTTCTGCACCAACAATCGTAACGTTAGATACGTTACCAGTAGTCCATTTAACAGTATGAGTTAAATTGCCGTTTGGATTGTTGATTGATACGCCACGATGTTGATCGCCGATTACTTGAACGACGACACCTGGAAAACCATGAAATCGTAAAGCTTGTGCTAAAGCGTCGCCATTAAAAGACTGATTATACATGTTTTTCGTAACGACTTGTCCTGTACTGAGAACAGTGTATCTATTTTGTTCACAGATGATATGAGGCTGTCCAATTGGTACTCTCGCAGGAATCAAATTATTCATTATCTTTATACTACCATTTGAAGTTTAAATCGTTGCTCAAACCTAACCGTTCCGAAAAAACACTTCACTACTAAAGCAAGCCTTAGTTATAATAGATCTTCTCCGCGTACATTCCATCAAACTACTGGCCCGTTGTCAACTCACAACTGTCTTTTTTAAGTTCGCCCATCGAGTGGGTCATGTAATACAAGATATATTGTTGGGCCATCGTGATTTCGACTGGCGACAATTTGTCTTGTTTTTGATCTTTAACATTGTGTGGATACATAACGTAGCTTCTAGCGTCTATTCCTTCTTCAAGCACTAAAAAGCCAGTTGGTGCCGATTGTGTATATCCTACAACGTGTGGTACGCCAAACATGTGTCCTAGCTCATGCAGGCATACAGAATAAGCCAAATCGGGATCTGCTTCAAGCGTGTCAGCGTCTAACAACATTCTATTGTTATTAGGTTCCCAGAGACCTAGCAATCCATTTGGCATGCTGTAGAGTGGCAACTGTAGATCGTCCATCAAAACTTGTATGATGTTATGTCTGTTAAGAAAACTTGGTCCTGGAAACAGCGTGTCTGCTTTCTTTGGATCCTCTATGTAGACGGAAATCCTAACCGGCAGGTTATCAGACCACGTTTTCATGGCCTTCTTGAAAGCGTCCGTAGTTACAGGATACTTTTCAGCTTGAACGGCGAAAAGCAAAATCTCTACAGACACAAACGCCTTAGTGGCATTAGGGATAGAATCCTTGGCCGTAGCTGCTTCTGTGGACTGATACGATCCGCGTGAATAAGTTGTAAACTCATCCTTAGTGCTTAAGTTACACGCTAAGGCAATCAACAATAACACGCCAGCCAACAGGATCGTTCTCATAGTACGACCTCCATAGAAGCAAACGCGACAGACAATAGGCAACTAGACCAATCTGCCACATATACTAATACTCTAAGCTGACAAGCTTAAAAACGGGAAAAACATTCGTTGGTGTACTATCTAGTACTGTGCCCCCAAGTAAGGGGACACATGCTAAGCGATTCGTTATCCTTCAATCACAAACACCCTACAAGGGATGTTGTGACATCAAACAGGTATTCTGTCTTCAACTTTTCATGGAAACCATCATTACATCAGAAAAAGACCTCAGGGAGTACAAACATCCCTTTTCGCATAACGTGAGGATGGTACATTTTAAGATGGTTGGGATTGGTCCTAATACGTTGGCACAAGCAGAGTATCTAGGTGCTAAAGTTTGCGATATTGCCACTATTCAACCTGGATATTTCGTCATTAGCGGCGATGGTAACGGCTTGCGACAAGCAATGCATGATTTAGTAGATCGTTTTTGTAACGCCCAGGAGGGGAAACATGAGTCAGAGAATTCGAAGAGCACAGGATCGTAAGAACGAGGGTGCAACAATGGCAACTGGTGGTCACGTCGTTCATCATGATCGTGGTGAAACTCCCGTTGTTCGTACGCCACCGTCAAAGGCGACTGGAGATGTGTCCGGTAATCCGGCTGGTTTTGCACAAGCTTCTCCTTTTTTCAAGAAACTAGAACAAGAGAAGCCTAAGTCAAAAGCCGATGAGAAAAAGGCAATTGCCGAGGCTTCGACGCCTGTAAAAGAAGACGAGAAGAAGAAAGAACAAGAAAAAGCTTAATGATATGTCACTAGCCGTAGCACCAAGCGGTACTCCCACCTACGACGATGTGGCAGGTGTCATTGAAGCTTTAGTACACACAGAGGGGCGAAAATATCCGATCCCTGGGATGGATTTTGAAGATACAGCCCAGGAAATTAGGCTTGAATGCGTGCGTGTGTTGAAGTTTTACGACCCAACTCGTATTGGTCCCTCTCCATATAAATTTCTTCAAACGTGTGTACGGAACTTTCTGTACAATCAACGTAGAGGAATTTGGGTTCCGAATAACCCTCCGTGCGTTAGATGTCCGTTATGGGACAAAGTACGCAAGACGTGTACTATTGAAGAAGTGGGATGCGACAAGATTGTAGAGTATCGAGAGAACATGTCTATTAAGGCAGATCTTAAGAAGCCGTCTACTATTGAAAGTGACGTTCTAGATTCGATTCAAGAAGCGGAATTTGAAGCAATGCTTTTAGATCAAAGTATACGTCAGGCATTGCCTTTAAACTTGATTGAATACTACGAACGCATGATTATTGGTGAATATATTCCGGTTCGCATTAAACACCAGATTCGTGACATTGTAACGAGCATAATCAACAATGCCTAAGTCATTTTCAGAAGACCAACGCAATATGGTACGTGAACTTGCTTCACAGGGCAAGTCACATATGGACATTGCAACGATAATGTCTGAGCGTTTTCCCGCCGATTGGAATGCCAAAAACGCAAATCGTACGGTTGCTCGTATCATTCGTGAAGCACAAACTCCTGAAGTCATTCAAGAGAAAGCACTGCCTAAAACGTTAGACGAAATGACTCGCGAAGAGCGTTCTCGTTTTATTGAATCTAGAATACAGATTACGCCTCGTTTTCGCATGGCGTTTCAGAACTTTACTAACACAGACAAAGACGTATTCATCGATGAATACATGAACGTGGTTCGTTCTACAGAAACGCTAACCGAGGTTGAAGAACAAGCGTTGTTTGCTTCAATCCTTGAACTTATTCTAGCTTTTCAAGCCCTCAATCGTAAAGAGAAAGAGGAGACTTGGCGTGATCAGTCTATGAGCGGTGAGATTCCTGATACTGATCCACGCTATAGACGCATTGTAGACGACAAGTACCAACGCGAATACGATCAGCACATGAAGCTTTATCAGAAAGGCATGAGCGAATTGAAGATGTCCCGTAAGGACAGACTAAAAGAAGTACGTTCTCACAAACAGACGCTTGTTGATTTGGCAGAGGAACTTTCAACCAAAAACGCACAATCCGAAGTAGCAGACGAAATTGAACGTTTGTCAAAACTAAAAGATGGCGAACTTAAGCGTCTGTTAGACCTGGGACATATACATGGTGTGTTTGAGGAATACCTATGAAGATTGCAATGCTTTATGCCTCTTGGGAGAACTTCGGCGAGAAGTGGTCTACTCCTTTTGGAATACGACAAGAACTTCAGTCTCGTGGTCATGAAGTAAGACACTACAACTTGTATCATGATGATGGCATTTTGTTTCCAAATAACATACGACATTATTCCAATCAAGGAATTAATCGTTTGTTTCAAGAGTTTTCTGCTAGAACCTTTGTACCCGACGCTATCTTTGTAATGGATTATGGTCCGTGGGACGCAGTTCAATTAGACAAGAGAAATTTTCCAGGTGTCGTAATTGTCAAAGAATGTGGCGATGAACCACAGTCACATCGTCAGCACTGGAATGCACTTCATCGTGTTCACGTCATGCTTTCACCAGACATGCCATGTGTTAGTCGATATCATACTGCTGGATGTCATGCCGTTTACTGGACACATTTTGCAGATACTAGATTGTTCTATCCGCGAGATATTGCTCCGCAATTTGATTGTGTAACGACATGTGGTCCTCGTGGTAATGGATTAACTGAACAACTCCAAAAGCTGTTAGGTGATCGCTTTAACAATGAGCGTTACTTTTATGGCGAAGATCACGCTAAGCGATTACACCTTGGAAAGATGGTATTTCAGTGTTCTCAGTACAAAGAAGTTACTCGTAGGATTTTTGAAGGTATGGCCTGTGGTTGTATGGTAATTACTGATCGTTTGCCAGTAGAAACCGGCATGAGCGAAATGTTTATTGAGGGCCAAGATATTGTGTACTATGACAATGCCGTTGATGCAGCAGAGAAGATTCGTTTCTATGCCGACAACGATGTAGAACGAGAACGTATTGCTCGCAATGGATATAAAAAAGTACTTGCGTGTCACACGCAGGTACAGCGTGTTGATTTGTTTGAGAATTGTGTTTTGTCAGCAAAGGAAACCTTACTGAAATGAAAAACTTGATTTTGTTTCTTGCGGCTTTGGCAACTATTGTTTCTGTTGTAGTGTTTACATCTAAGACTCCAGCGATTGCTAGCCCTGCTGTTGTTACCGCTGCTATTGTTTCAAACGGTAATCCGTACCTTGGAACATCTCCGTCTAGTTTTCCTATGCCAACGGTCGATTGTCCTCCTGGTAACTATTACGTAGACATTAATTGTGCTAAAGCATGTTATGACAAGTATGCACAGAGAATGTTTGAAATCTATCAAGGTGCTGCTAATGCTTACAATCAGAGTGATTTAAGACGTGTGTCTCAGCTTATCGAAGTAGATAACGCACTAAACGTTTGTTTGAATGCTAATCCTACCCCGGCTCAAGTTGAGGCATGTGTGCAAGCTGCTCGTGCTCAATACAATCAGATTAATGCCGAACATCAGTCAAGAGTTGCAGCTATAGCGGCATCTGTAGCTACTGATTCAGCAGCGGCTTTAGGTGACTTTATTGCTTGTGCTGCAAATTGTTGCTATAAAGACCAATGACAACTAGCGAACGCAATCAAGAACTAGGTAAGCCACGTTGGAATTACGATTATCAGTGCTACAAAGACACTGATAACGTTTTTCTGGAACGTGGTTTGTATTCAATTATTGTGCTTGCACATGGTCGTCCGGACGTTACTAAACGTTCAGTCTTGTCAACCCTTGATTGCGTTCGCGGTTATTCTGGTGAAATAGAATGGATTTTTATAGAGAACGGCAACGATAAGTCTAATCTTGATTTTTTTGATAGTCTTGATTTAGAACGCAAGGTTGTCGTGCGTCAAAAAAACTATGGTATTAACGAAGGACTGAATCAAGGCTGGGCTATTTCGCGTGGTGAATTTGTTATGATTCACGAAAACGACTGGAACGCATCTTGTTCAGTTGATTTTTTGTCGATTGCAAACGACATTTTTACTGAAAGAGAAGACGTTGGTATCATTCAACTTCGTGATCCTTTTGATCCAAACGAAAATCATGGCTTTGGTAAACCAGAATACAATCCGTGGTCTTGTTCACGGGATCATGTAGAACGGTCTGGTTTTAAACTTTGGAAAGAGAAAACATCTTGCGGTCATGAATATGACTTAGCAAAGTATCCGAATGGATTCAATAACAATCCGGTTTTGATTCGTAAGACATTGTATTACGCTTGTGGACCGTATCCAGAGCCAATCATTGGTTCGGATCCAAGACATGGAGAAACCGAGTATCAAGAACGTGTAGCAAGAACAAAGTGTTCTATTGCTTACATTGGATTGCCGATATATCGGCATGCTGGACGTGTACAAACACAAGGAGTTTGATATGGTTAAAAATGGCGAAACTGTAGAGGTTGGTGGTGTAACTGCAACTGTTGAAACATCATGGGGTCAAGGCAGACACAGAATGTATCGATTAAGTGATGGTCGTGAGATTTTGGATTTGCAAGAACTAGTTAAAACTGGTGCCGCTAAGATCATTCCGTCAGTGGTTAAGAATAAGACTTGGCCGGATATGATTCCAAATTCTTTGAAGCCAAAAAATGGCTGAGAATAGCAATGGTCAAAGAAAAACCAATACTGATTGTTGACACCAGAGAGAAGACCCCTTGGGACTTTGAAAGTGATGATGCTTTCTCTGGTGTCTTGTACACCAAGCTTGATGGTGGTGATTACAGCATTCAGGGCATGGAAAACATCTTGGTTGTCGAACGTAAGGCAACTGTAGATGAATTGTTTGTGAATTTTACTAAGGATAGAGAACGTATTCGGGCTGAGTTTGAAAGACTCAAAGACCATAAGTTTAGGATTATTGTTATCGAAGAGACGTGCGATGACGTTATGAATCCATACAAGTATTACGTAAACAAAAAGGGTATTAATAAGCGAAGTCCAAAAATGCCGGTTGCTGTTGTTGCGTCTGGTCTCACTAACTTGATGCTTGAACACAACGCAATGGTTATTTTTGGCGGCAGTAGGGCACAGGCTATGGTGCGTGGTATTCTGTTGCGTGCTTGGGAATTGCATCAAGCAGGTAAACTATGAAGCCGTCTGAGATTCGTAAAATCCGGGGTACACCCTGGAATACTACATGGAGTAGCGATGACGTTCAGGACATTTTTTCTGAATGTGGTCCGTTTCATGGATTATACCACATGGCATCATTCAATCTTGCTTGGTTTATTGAAAAGGTGTTCAATAACCAACAAGGCAAACCATTGCGTCTTGAATCGTTTCAACAGATTATGCTAGATCTTCTATGGAACAAAAAGTTCCCTATGATTCTCGCAACTCGTGGTGCCGGTAAGACATTTATTTTGGCATTGTACGCTCTAATGCGAGCCCTTCTTGTTCCTGGTTCTAAGATCGTTATTGTAGGTGCTGGCTTTCGTCAAGCTAAGTTGGTTTTTAAGTACATTGAACAATTGTACGAATCAAGTCCATTAGTTAAAGAAGCAATCTCACAATGGGGCGGTCCTAAGTACGGTTCTGATGCGGCGACTCTTCGCGTTGGTTTGTCGTCTATCCAGGCTATTCCTATTGGAGACGGGGAAAAGATCCGTGGTTTGCGTGCTACTGTTTTGATTGCTGACGAATTCGCCTCTATTCCAGAAGACATCTTTGATATCGTTATTGCACCATTTACCGCCGTTCACATGAATCCTGCTGAACGTGCTGCTCAAAAACGTTTTGTTGGTCGTTTAAAAGAGCTTGGTGCTGATGATCAACTAATCAAAGCTATTGAAAATACACAAGGATTTGGTAACCAGATTGTTATCTCTGGTACGCCAAGCTACAAACACAATCACTTCTATAGACGTTATTGTGTCTATATGGCTTTCTTGAAGTCTAAAGGCGATGCTGGTCGCCTTAAGCGTGCCCTTGAAGAGCAGCAACTTCAAAGTACTGGTCGATGGCAAGAGATTGACGAAGACGACATTAAGCATGCTGAAACAACGTGGAGGCAATATGCTGTTTATCAATTGCCGTACACTGCTTTGCCAGAAGGATTCATGGAAGAAGACATCATTCGTACTTCTCGTGCATCTTATCCTGGTCATCGTTTTGCGATGGAGTTTTTGTCGCAATTTCCTGATGATACTGATGGCTTTATTCGTCGATCTTGGATTGATAGATCTACGCCTCGTGGTCCAGAACAAATACCAGTTACGGTGGAGTTGTACGGTGATCCTAGAGCTACATACATTATGGGTGTTGACCCTGCTCGTTGGAACGATAATCTCGGTATCGTTATTCTTAAACTTACTGAACGCGGTAAAGAATTGGTCTATTGTCAAGCGTGGGACAGAACAGAATTTGGTACTTCGTCACGCAAGATTCGTGAAATAGTTCAACGATTCAATGTGTCGTATCTTGTTATGGACGCTGGTGGTGGTGGAGAACAGATTCGTGAGTGGTTATGTAAGAAAGTTGATGACGTAGAGCCTCACGAGTTTATTTGGGTTATTCCTGATCAAATGGAAAAGTACACCGGCGACAAAACCGGCATGGCTGCTCCTGGTCGTAAGATCTTGGAAATGGTTGACTTTACTCCAGCCTGGATTTCACAAGCGGCTCACGGTGTCGAAGCAGACATTGAGCAGGGTAATATTCTGTTCCCATATCACGCAGACGACAAGCAAGCATACGAACAATACATGCGTCATTTTCAGTTAGTCACCATAACTGAATCTGAAAAGCAACGTCTACAACATGATTTATGGGGTATGGACGATTGGGAAGCAGAGCAAATGTCTGGTCGCAATGGCGAAAAGATTGTGCCTACTTATGGTGTCATGCAAAACATTGACGAATGTCTCAATGAGACATGTGCTATCGTTCGCATGGTAAGCACTAAAGGCACTGAGAGTTTCGAGCTACCCAAACTTTCAGAACAGCCGGAAGGCTTAGACATGCGTCGCCGCGACCGTTGGTCGGCTTTGATGCTAGCAAATTACGGAGCTAAGGTGTTTTTGGGTACTGGCCATAAACCCAAACCGCTTGTTGGAATGACCCCTAATAAGCGTCGTCGTACGTCTTATACACAAAGAGGATCACGCGGGCGTGGGTCCGTGAGGTATTAGTGTATTCCCTTCTGGATGATCATATTGCAATTTGATTACCTCAGGATGCTCTCAAAATGACTAAAACACGCACTAACGCTGCCACGGTACGTCTTCGTCAGGATACTATCGCTAAAATGGCAGATCCCAACGCGATGCTTGGGGCGGCTACTCGTGCCAATGGCCCTGATAAGTCTCTGGCTTATTTTTATGGCAACATGGGAGATAGCATTGAGCGTCGTTTTAATGGCGATGGCGGAATGCTTGGAGAAGGAAATGATGGTTTCCAAGGAATCATGGGGGCCGGTAGTTCGTGGCAGGCACAGGGGTTTGGCAACTACTTTGGAAGTGGCTTACTAAACGGCTTTGGTCGTATGAATTCAGGAGCCCAGGGCGGGACGGGCGGCGGTTTTACGTACTTGCGTCGTTTTTCGTCTAATGCGGCTTTCAATCATTCTCTTATCGCACAATGCATGATGGCTTATTTAGGCTATGGCGTTGTTCGCAATATCATTGATTTGTATTCTGACTTTGCTACCGAGGGGCTTGAAATTGAGCACCCCGACGAGAGCGTGCGTAACTTCTATCGTACATGGGCTACAAAAGTTAAGCTTCGTGATCGTGTGCATTGCATGTTTCTCAATTTGTTCGTTGCTGGAAACGTCTTCATTCATCGCCGTTGGGCGTCGCTTTCAAACGAAGAAAAGCGTGCCATGAAGCGTTCTAAGTCAGCAGAGAACGTTAAAGATATGTTAGTGATTCGCGGCAACTCTCGCGATACGACAATTGAAGGGCGTGAAACTGGATTCATCGATTGGTTTTTAAGCCAGAAGGGTGAAATCAATTTGGCCGACGACAGTCAAAATGGCAAGGCTATTGCCGAAGCCCCTCCTGCTCCGTCAGAAGAATACACTCCTGAAAATCTTCAAAAGAGAATTCCGTGGGGTTACACGTTCCTGAATCCCCTGCAAATGGAAATTCGTGGTCGTAAGCTTCGTGGCGATAGTTACTGGATTATGGCCATTGATAAACGTGATACACTTGACATGGCTCGTGGTCTTGGTATGCGTAGTTCTTTTAACCAAGAGCTTGGTACTACTGAAGTAAATCTGCCTCGCGAATTCTTGAGTCGCATTCAGTCTTACCAAGGGCCGGGTGCCGGATATTCCGCTGAGGTTAAATTATCGAGAGAAGAATTGATTGTTGTTCAAGCTCCCGGTAAATGGGACTGGTTTGACTGGGCGGTACCTTTCTGCTATCCAGCCTTGAAGTCGCTTGCATTCAAAGATTGCTTGCGTAACATGGAAATGAAGGCATGTCAGTCTGTTATCAATTCTATCTTCCTTTTCAAGCTTGGTAACATTGAAAAGGGTATGCCAGCAGAAGATGAACACTTTGAGCGTCTTGCTGATATGTTGCAAATGCCTGGACAGGCTCTTAATATTTTGTGGAATGAGGCTATTGAAGCAGAAGTAATTCAGGCTGATGTTAAGGGGATTTTTGATACTGGCAAACATGATTCCGTTGACAAGGACATTTTGACGGCACTTGGTGTCCCAGAAGTTTTGATTGGTGGCAAGGGTAGTAATTTTTCAAACTCTTACGTTGCTGTTGCGACCGTTCTTGAACGTTTAGAGTCATATCGTGAACAGGTGTACGATTGGCTTTTAAATGAAGTGAAAATTATTGCTGATGCAATGGGTTTTCAAAAGCTTCCTGACATTAAGTTTGGTCGTACAAGTCTTAAGGACGAGAAGGGCTATCAAGCCTTTTTAACTGGACTTTATGATCGTGGTATTCTGTCTGGTGATACGCTACTTCGTGAAGCTGAAACAACTGCGGAAGTTGAAGCTTCGAAGATGAAAGAAGAAAAGGATAAGTATCGCGAGAAAGATATCTTCGAACCTAAGGGGCCGTATGTTAAGGATCCTAAGTCTCCTGGTGGTTTGGACAAAAAGTCTAAGCCAAAAACTCCAAATGGACGCCCTCAGAATTCTAGCACTGGTCCAACCGGCAAGCAGGAAAATCCACGTACGCCTACGGGACAAGGGATTGCTGCTTTGCTGGAAGCCCAGGAGATTATTTCTCGACGCGGACGCATTGCATTGCAATATCTTGAAGACTTTATTAGTGATCGTGTTTTACAAGCTAAGGCACGCGAAAATCCTAATCTCAAGAACGTTAAAAATATGCGTGCAGATGAACGTGAGCGTTTAGAGTGGTTGATCTATAACGTTTTCAGCCACATGCCGCCGCCGCAAGATGACGAAGTTAAGATGAATGATGACTTCATTATTAACATGCTTCGTTCAGATGCGTGCGAGACCGTTAAAGTAGAAGTGTTTAATCTCTATACTGACAAGGTAGCTGATTACAGTAAAACGTATAATAAGGCTCCAACACGCGAAATGCGTCGTCAGTTTATGGTTTCTGCATGGACACAACGAGCAATTATGGAACACCTTGATCAAAAACCTGACATTCTTCGAATGTGAGTTAGAGTATTATCTACCAAGGAGATATGACATGGACAGAACCAAAGCTATTATCCGTAAAGTGGGTAATGAGTTTTGTGTCTTCTCTCATGGTGGTAAGAACCTAGGCTGTTCTACGGATCGCAAAGGTGCAGAAAAACGGCTACGTCAAGTCGAGTATTTTAAGCACAAAGGGTCATCAGAAATGAACTACGATAAAGCATTTTCAAACTTCGCTAAAGCTTTGAGTGAAGTTAATCCCATTGAAGTTGGCAAGGCTTCTACTGCAACCTCGCCTACTTTAGAGATTAATTCGGAACTGAATGTTTCCGACAATCTTGCAATTGGTAGTATTGCAAGTCGTGCTTCTAGTCGCGTTCTTGATAATAAAGATCATTTCCCGGTGATTACTGAGACTCAGGCACGTTCAAGCATGGCTCGTGTGCTTCAATTGACCGAGACTCCTGCGTGGTACAGTGGAACTATTGCGGAGCTTCGACAAGAAGTCTACGCTGGCATCGTTATACTACATCCTGATATCGAACTCAATGTTCGCGTGCCGGTTGAGCTGGCCGTGGCTCTCTCTGACGGACAAACGCCTTGTCATGTTTCTGAAAAAACAATTAAGAATCCTGCTGACGTTGCCAAAAATCAAGTTCCCAGCGTTTCTCGTCGTACGTTGACAAGTGCTCAGGTTGCAGAGGCTTTAAAGAATGACGATCTTCGCAGTGCAATTGCTGGTCGCTTAATGGAAATTGTAGATCAACACGTTGAACAGCTAAAGACTGCAAAGAAGGTTGCAACGCAACTATTGAATAGTGGATTAACTTCCGAAGAATTCGATCAATTAAGCACGTTCTTGCAGGAAGGCATTTTGCGTGAAATCATTGGACGTGGAGCAACTGCTTCTAGAGCGGAAGATCGTCGTCTTGAACTTATCAACAAATTAAAATAACGTGGATAAAAAGAAAGTTAAACTCAATTCTCCCTTTCGACTTCCTGCTGGTAGCAAGAAGAAGTTTGGCGTTTACGTAAAAAACGAAAAGGGAAATATTGTTAAAGTCACGTTTGGTGATCCAAACATGGAAATTAAACGCGACGATCCAAACCGTAGAAAGAACTTTAGAGCACGTCATAACTGTGATAATCCAGGACCAAAATGGAAAGCTAGATATTGGTCCTGTTATCAATGGCGTGCTGGTACTCCTGTTAAAGCGGAAATCGATGAATATGTTGACATTACATTAATGGAAATGGTTCTAATTCCAACCGTAGAAGAAGAACCGTGTTGTGAAGAGTGTAGTCAATCTACAGCTAATAATCGTCCTGGTTTATGGGAAAATATTCGTCGTAAGAAAATGAGAGAAGGTAAGAACTATCGTCCAGCTAAACCTGGAGATTCAGATAGACCGACTCAAGAGCAAATAGAAAGAGCTAAATCATTACAGATGGGCAAACCATCTAAAAATGACCCTAGAAAAACACCTGCACCACCTAAAGATCAAAAACGTGGATCTAAGAAGAATCCAGAAGGAAGTGCAAAAAAGTCCAATCCCAGTATTGAGTTTAGCAAAGAAACTGAAGCTAGACTTCAAAAAATAGTTTCTGAGCATAATGCAAAGAGCGAAAAGAAAGTTACTATTGGGATGTTAAAGGCAGTTTATCGTCGTGGTGCTGGTGCTTTTTCTACTAGCCATGCACCTAATATGAGTCGTGATGGATGGGCTATAGCAAGAGTCCGTGCATTTTTATATCTTGTAAAGAATGGTAAACCATCAAATCCTAACTATGTTCAGGACAATGACCTACTTCCAAAGGGACACTCTAAAAAGTCTGAAGGTGTCGCAATAGAATCAAAGGACAACAACGTGTCCAAAGGGTCTTTCGACGAATTCACTAAAAAAGATATTTTTATCGGCAAGCAGCCAAAGAAAAAGAAGTTCAGTCAAAAAGCATTTGAAATTGTTGCTCAAATGAATCCTTATATGGGTCCACAAAAGCCAACAGACGGCGATCCAAAGCGTAAAAAACCAAAAAAGTAGAAAGGATTTTCTATGCCTACAAACTTAAATGCTGGCTACACAAACAACATTAATACGATTGAAATTCGTGTTAACGGCTCTCATCAGCAGCGTGTAACCGACAGAAAAATTGATCTTGATGGTAACGGCGTCAAAGAGCAGGTTTTAATTGTCGTGACTGCTGGTCATGCAGTAGGTACGCCAAGTGCTCCTGGTGGCAAAATAACACAAACTGTTACAAAGCCCGATGGAATTGCTCGTTCTGTCGTTTCGCAGAAAACCGAAACCGATGGTGGTGTTACTAATAGCAATACTGTAACAGAATTTACCGAAGGTGCTTGATCATGGATATGAATAAACTTCTTGGTCGCAATCGTTGGGATCGTAATCGTGGTCTTCAACACTCTTCTTTTAGCGAAGTTTTGCAGCGTGCTTCTGCTATTTTAAAGAATAAGAAGACTATACAAAAGCCCGAAGACGATGAGTACGAGGACGACGAGGACGAGGATGAGAATTTGAAGCAGTCTTGATGGTCTTTAGTTTATTACCACAGTGGGTATGAAATACCGTACAATATTAACTGCCAAGGCTGACATTGTAAAGCCTAAATCTGAAGAGTTTAAGGCTATCGCTTCTTCTTTGCAAGATCGATATGGCTTTGAGCTAAAGCCTCAGATGGATTTATTGTATGTACGTTCATGCCTTGTGTCTGCTGGTGTCCATGCTGGTGTAAATGATAACGACGATATCTTTACACGCGAAGAAGCTTGGGCCGCTCGTCATACTCCGGTTTTAAAGCCGTTTAATTGGCAACACAACGACAAGGACATCCTTGGCGTAATTTATACAGTACAAGCACGCAATTTGAAGGGTGACATCTTAGATATTACAGATGAAACCCCGCCTGATTGCGATTTTGATCTTTGGGTAGAAGCTGCCGTCTTTAGTCTCATTCATCCAGAACGTGCCGCTGAGGTCGAGTCTCGATCAGCCGCAGGCACTCTGTTTGTTTCTATGGAGGCTTGGTTTGACGATTACAGTTACGGGTTATGTAACTCGAAGACTGGTACTCTCGGCAAGATTGTTGCCCGAAATAAGAATACCTCATTCTTGGATCAGCATCTACGTGCTGGTGGTGGAGTGGGCGTATATCATGATCCTGAATTAGATCAGGACATGAGAATTGGTCGCGTCCTAAGGTCTATTACCTTTGGAGGCTGTGGCTTTGTGGATCGTCCTGCAAACAAGCGTTCTGTCATTGAGGCTGCTGAGCCAATGAACGCTTCTAGTGGGCAGCAAGATACTCAATCGCAAATTGAACTCTTACTCCAAAAAGTATTAGAATCTCAACGTGAGGAAATAATGAATACCCAAGCAAAAAGTGAAATTAGCGTTCCTGATGTAGTGGGTGCCGCTGTTGAATCGGCCCTCGAAAAACGCGAGAAGGCGGCAGCCGATAAGCGTGAGCATGACGCTCTGGTAGGTCGTGCAACTCAAGCCGAAGACAATGCCAAGCATTTGCAGTCTCAGGTAGAAGATCTATCTAAGGCTAAGGACATGCAGGCCGCAGAAGTTCAGGCTCTCAAGGTTCAACTTGAGCAGTACGGTCTGGCTGTTGATAACCTTGTGAACGAAGCTGTTGCGGGTGCAACTGGCAGTATTCCTGCTGAAATCGCTGCTATTGACAGTGCAAAGTCAGGCGAAGCTGCTTTTAAGGCTAAGCTTGCTTGGATCGGTAACTCGGTTGCGTCGCTAGCAGAGCGTGCAACTCGTGCCGCAGAGCTAGAGGAGCAGCTTGCAGAAGCCGAAGCAGTTGTACGCGAACAAGAAGTTCGTGCTCTGCTTGGTGAAGCTGTTTCAGAAGAAGCTCTTGAGACTTTTGTAGCTCATGCAGCTACTCTGAGCGAAGAAGCATATACGCATTGGCGTGATGAAAAGGAACTTATGGTTCTGGAAATCTCTGCTCGTGCTGCAAAGAAGGAAATGCCCTTCCCGCTTAAGAAGGGCGAGAAGATGAAAGAAGGTAAGTCTGCTGATAAGAGCTATGCAAACGTGTTTGAAGCACTGCTTGCAAAGCGTCGTTCGGAGAGTGGCATGGCTCCTCATGATACCCCAACTCACATGGGGCATTTGATTAATCATCCTGGTGGCGAAGGCGTCAATAGTGGCGTCACCACGAATGATTTGCGTACACCTCGTCATAAGATTTCTGGCTCTGCCGGGGACAACCCCGCCAAGTCTCTTGAGACCGCTCAAGAAGAAGGCGGCGTCTCACTTGCCGGTGCTCAAGCTAGTGGCGATGGTGAAGGTACCAACCCCTTCCGCGTTCTCGCGGGTCTAGTGGTTGATGCCAAAGTTGAAGAGAAGGAAGCTCAGGAACGTCCTGGCTTCGATCCCGTTAAGTAACTAAGGAGGCATTACAATGGCTCTAAAAGAAACCCGTCAAACGTGGCAGACAAATATTGACTGCACCGTTTCTGGTGTTGCTGAACGCGGTGGTATTCTTTCGTTTGTTCCCGGCGTTAATGGTCTCTGCGAATACGGCAATGCTGCCGCAGTCTCAGGACAGCTTTCTAAGCCCGCTGGCTTGCTCTTGGATGACGTTGAAGCATTGAATTACTTCAACCATCCTGAGTATCGTCAGCGTAACGTTGTGCCTCAGGGCAGCGTTGTTGGCATTGCTACAGAAGGCGAGTTCTGGACTGACTTCGTTGAAACTACGACTGCCGATGGTGTAAGCGTGGGTACCTACCGTCCAGGCGATATTTTGTATCTGGCTAACAATGGTAACGTTAGTCGTCAACAGATTCTTTCCATTCGTCCTGTCGTTGGCAGGGCACTGAGTGCCTTATCTGCGGACGGTTTCTTGAAAATCCGTCTTGAACTATAAGGAGGACAGACATGAATCTAACACTACGTTATCCTAAGGAAGCAATTGAAGCTCTTCGTGCAACGGCTAGCCCGGACAATGATGTCCGTAGCCGTGCTCAAAAGGCATTTGCTGCTGAACTGAACATGCCTCTTCGTCAAGGCGTGTTTGATCGTGACAACCTAGGCGGAATCTACGAAAAGCAGGTTCTTGCTCCTGGTGCTCAAGCCAACTACCCACTCGACTTCGTGAAGCCGGGTGAGGAAGACGAATTCATGGCATTCACTCTGCCTAAGCAGGGTCGTGTGCCTGAGCGTCACGTTGAAGGCGATGAGTTGTGGGTACCGACCTTCCAGATCGGTAACGCAATTGACTGGTCGTTGAAGTACGCTAAGGAAGCACGTTTCGACGTGATCATGCGTGCTATCCGCGTGTACGAAGCTGGTTTGGTTCGCAAGGGGAATAGCGACGGTTGGCGTACCATTCTAAGTGGCGCCGATGGCAGTGGCTCGGTAGTGACGGCAAACGGTGCTGCTCCGTTCACTGGATCGTCTCTGTATCCGACTGCGGCTGCTGGTCAGTTCACAAAGGAACTCATTAGCCGCATGAAGACTGCGATGACTCGTGGTGCTGGTGGCAACGGTAACAGCGGTCGTTTGACCGACGTTTACTTGTCGCTTGAGGCAATGGAAGACATTCGTGCTTGGGACGTAGACGAGATCGACGAGTTCACTCGTCGTGAAATCTTCGTGAGCCGTGAATACGGTCTTGCTCAGATCTACGGCGTCGTTCTGCACGAAATGACTGAGTTTGGCGAAGGTCAGGAGTACGAGGAATTCCTCGAACAAACCTTGGCTCGTTCTCACCAAGTCGTGAATTCCGTGACTCTCAAGGAGTTCTGCCTCGGTCTCGACCTGTCCACAATGGACAGCTTCGTGATGCCGGTTCGCGAAGAACTACAGACCTACGAAGACCCGGCTCTCTACCGTGAGCAGCGTGCTGGTATCTTCGGCTGGATGGAACACGGCTTCGCCGTTCTCGATCCACGTCGTATCTTGATTGGCGAGTTCTAATCAAGGTCTAGGCTATGAAAACGAGGGCGGGGGGTCGTAGACCTCTCGCCCTCTTTGCTTAGTGTATTTTTAACAGTGAGGTACAATAATGGCTGGAGAAACAAAGGTCTTAACTGTCGGCCAAGCGTCGTCTGCCCTTGATGTATTTTTGTCTGCTAATGGTGCTGCTGTTAGTGGTAAATATGTTGGGTTTCAGCTTTTTGATGCCTCTAATGTATCTGCTGTTAGTGGTGTTGCACTTAATCCAAATCTTGGGCAATACGTAGGTTCTGGCATAATTCCAGCCGGATATCAGCTTGGTACGTGGCGAATCAACTGGACGATTGTCACGTTGGCAAATAATATTGTAACTGCATCGGAACCATTTTGTGTACAAGACGTGAGCGTGACCATTGGTTTCGTTCCTCTTGATGACAAGACGAGTGCGATTTACGACGCAGTACGCATCGATATTGGCGATCCGAACGGTCAGGTATTTGATGATGACTTCTTGAAGAGAGTTCTTCAGAAGGCCGTACGTAGACTTAACCAACGTCTCGGATTGTCACCCACCTCTAGACCTAAGGGTATTCCTGGGAATTTTGGTGGGCCACGCATTAAAGTGTCTGCTATAGTAGCTGATGTTGAGAACGGCACTATTACGCCATACAACGATGAAATTTGCGACCTTGTTGTTATGCAAATGGAATTAATTGTTCTTGAAAGTGAAGTTTCAGCACTTAAGAGATTAGCAGCCAGTGCTTCATCTGGCCCGTTCGCTAACTTTGTTGCTTCGGCAGCTAATGATGGCGTGTCTGTAACGAATGCTGACGGTGTATCTGTCACTATTTCACCGTCACGTTTACAGGTTCGTGCCGACTTACACAAGTTCGACGTGAAGCAACGTCGCGAAGAACTTGAAGGAGCTATTCGTGCTTTCTTGAATCGCATGACTGGTAACTTTGGCAAAATGGTTTACTAATGCTCGTTCACTCTAAAATTCCTCGCGGAATACTACACCTAGATAGGTTTAGAATACACGGAAAAGAAACAGGTTATCCACCATGTGACATTCCGTTTGATCTTTACAACAAATGCAAAGATGGTCTTCAAGACGCCACTTATCGCGAAGGATTCTTAAGTGTCATTTTTAAGACAGCTTTTCCAGAAGTAGCTTTCACGTATAGTGAATTACGTTACTTGCCGGAAGAAACACTAGATCGTATTGGTCCTTTGATGATTGACAAATACGATTCTTCGTGGTCGCACAAAAAGAAAGTTGATCAAATAAAACTCAGGCTAGCAGAAATTTCACCATGTCGTTAAAGCCTCTCAGACAAACCCAGCAAGTCAATATTGACTTCATTACGCCCTGGACACAGCAGCGTGGTGGATGTCTTGTTTTGACCTCTGCTTCGGGAATGTATTTTGCTGAGTACGCTCATGATCCAAGTGGTCTTGTTCCAATGGGGCTACAACTTAATGATATTGAGTGGATGAATCTGTCACGTCAGTATAATCGTACTTTTTTAGGTTACACGACTGACCTTCCGTGTGGTATTGTTGGTATCGCTTCTCAAGGTGATTTCATTACTGATTGGATTCATTTAGTTGGATCCGTGAACAATGGAGACCTTGCTTACGCGGGTCCAAGTGGAACTTTTACAAATTCTGCGGCATTTGGCGGGACTGTTATTGGTAAATTTATTGGACCACTAGAAATTGATCCTCACACTGTCACTTTTCGGGGGCTTGGTTTTAGCCGACAGTACATGGATCCTTGTACAAAGCAAATCGTGTGGGAAAACAATCCCGCTGACAAAATTCAAATTGTAACTCCTGGTCATATCAAAATTCGCATAGATGTAGGATTGCAATCGAGGTAACATGGTTCTTTTGCCCAACAATCAGAATCTTTTGGCGGCGAGTGGTTTAGTTAACATGCCGTTTCTAGAAATGGTCTATCATTCGATGATGGACGAAATGATGGGCGACATGGGGCGAATTGTTACTTTTCACCTGCCTCCTATTGTTCAACAAGACAACGTTACACAAGGTAAGCCCGCTCCTCAACAATACAACCCATTCTTTTCTAGAGTACCAGTTCCGAATACGAATACACGTCATGCTGGCGTTAAAGTGACTCATCGTGATGTACAGTATAATGCTCAGATTGTATTTGGTCCATTGGCTGCTCCAACCGAAGATCGTATGGGTATTGGTGAGCTTGCTACTGATGAAGCACGTATTACAATAGTAATTGAAGCATTGCCTCACGTACAAGAAGCGTATGGCGTTAGTATTGAAGGACGACGTTTTCGCATCGAACAAACACGTCCAGTTGGTTTAAGTACTCGACGTTACATTATGATTAAGCTCAAGGAAGTACAAGAGCTTGAGCCCCCTACTTCTGATATTACGATTGGTTAATCATGGGACTTGAGTATAAACTTCGAAGCTTGCTGAAGCTAAATCTGAAGCTTTTTGTTGACATGCATATGTTGCGTGAAGGTGCCTTCATGAACATTGCTTCTGGTTCATTGTTCTACGATGGCAGCGACATGAGTGTGTTGTTGCCCGATACATCTGCTGACGATACTCTTTTTGGAGCTAGCGATGGAACAGTTTGGCAATCACCGTTTAGACAATGGGTGTATGAATCAGGTGTGTCGTTGGACGGCACCAATCTTCAATTACCTCCTGTTGTTGCCTCTGGGGTGTTTATTGAGGGTGCTTTTCGCAGCACAAGCGATCCTGTGTTTGGTCACTCTATTGATTTTACTAATGGTAGAGTTATCTTCGATTCGCCAAAATCACTTGACCTCAAAGTGCATGCGAAATTCTCGGCGAGAGAAGTCAGAGTAGATTTTGAACATCAATTCAATCAACAATTTCAAGATGGATTCTTAGAAAGTAAGTATACAACGAATCCTCTTACGTCTATGCAGTTGGTTTATCCTTCTGGGTCAGCACAGCCATTTCCTGCAATTTTCATTGAAGTAGACGGTCGAGATTTACGTCCTTACGAACTTGGTAATCGTAGTGCCATAATTGAAGACGAAGTGAAGCTTCATATTTGGGCTCTTGACGACATTCAAAGAGACAACATAGTAGACATTCTAACTGGACAATGGCATAAGTCTTTGCCGATTATTGACTTTAATGTTGCTCCGCTTCCGTTGTCCGGTATCTACAACACCCTATCTCCTGAGTATGTACCTTATCAGGTAATGTTGCGTAATTCGAGTTTGGTTACAACAATTGGCTCTGGTACCCCTGTTCGCTACACATCATACATTGATGAAGTAGATACACGTAATTTGCCAGCGTCAGAGGAATACGAACGAGCACTAGTTACGTACAAAGTTAAGGTATTCTTGAATGCACCAACGACTCCATTAGGACATGTTTTTGGGCCTATTACTACCTTGCCCACGATTCAAGATCCAGGGTTATGAGGTTAGTGTATTTATGGTTTGGCAGCATAGGTACCTCGCTGCAATTCGTAATACTTTGCAAAGTACGCCCTAGTTTGGGAGGAAGAAAATGACCAATAACAACCGTGTCTTTTATGCGATTGAACAAGTCGCTATTAAGGATAATGCTGCCCCTCCGACTGGGACAGTGGCATCTGTAAACTCTAGAGAGTTTGTTACAGGTATCCTTGCATCTGGTGTCGATCAAGTAAATGGCCTGTGGGAAGTTCCGCGTGGTCTTCAGTCGATTGGCATGTCAACTACGTTCAACCTGGAACAGGTTTTCCAGCTTGGTCAAGTTGAGTTGTACGAGTACTCGGAACGTCAGCCTGACGTTGAAGTCACTATGTCGAAGGCAATCGATGGCAGCAAGCCATTGTTCTTCATGTTGACCAATCCGGCTGCCGGAAACGATATTGTTGCTCGTACGGCTAACTATCGAGTTGATATTGCTTTACAGATTTATCCAGATACTCAGTTCCGTGCAACAGGCAGACCGCAAGCGATTGTGACTGCTTCTGGTATGTACCTTTCAAACGTATCGTATACCTTCCCTATCGACGGCTTCGTAACTGAAGACGTAACCTTGGTTGGTAACGACAAGATTTGGGGTGTCATGGTTGCCGTGTCTGGTGCAACAGCCGGTAACAATGGTGCCAATAGTGCAGAACCTATTGTTAACTGGCCAGCCGCCGCAAACGGTAGTCATCCGGAAGCTCCGGAAGGTACGCCGTCTGGTGTGTTTGGAAAAGACGGCAATACGTCCGCACTTGTTGAAGCTGGTGCTCAAGAACTTGCTGGCGGTAGCGACCGTTTCGGTGTTGTCATTGTAGGTTCTGGTATTCAGCGTCGCGAAGAAGTAGACATTCGTCGCTCAATTTTGCCGACTGACATCCCCGGTGTGATTTCACCTGTTGCTTCTGGTATCGATGCCGCTTACGTAAACGGTGGTTTCGGTGCTCAAGGGCCGGGTACCCTGAAAGGGGCAGATCAGCGAATTGCAGACGCTAACACGGACTTTATCGCTGAGCATATTCAGAACATCACTGTATCGTTTTCAATTGCTCGTGACGACATTTTCGAGCTTGGCTCGAAGCGTCCGTTTGTGAAGACTCCTGCGTTCCCGCTTGAGGCTACTTGTTCGATTGAAGTAATCACTGCCCAAGGTGACTTGGTTGACGCAACTTCGGATATTGACTGTGGTCCTGACAATACTCAGGAAAACAACACGATCATTATTCGTACGTGTGACGGTCTCCAGGTTGACCTTGGTGACGCGAACCGCTTGACGAGCGTTGAGCAGGGTGGTGGTGAGGCTGGTGGTGACAACATGACCATCACTTACAACTACTCAAGCTTCAACGTTTTCAACGTGTCACATGACTTCTTCCAGCCAAACCACAGAGTGTTGGTATTCGAAACGGGCAGAAGTCGCTTTAACGTTGGAGCACCACGCTTCACACGTAGCGTGTTAGGCATCTAATCTAGGTGTCGTTAACAGGGGGACGCAGTACGGGGGGTGCTGCGTCCCTTTTTGACCCCTCGGTGCAAGGTTTTTTATGACGGTTCAGGATCAGATTAATCGTTTGCTTTGGGATCGTAGAGTATTGACGTTTGAAGATGAAATTCAACGTCCCAGTGACATTGAATATGTCATCATTCGTGACTTTACTCTTCATGATCGTAATTTCTACTTGATGATTCGCGACCTTGAAGAAGCTAAAGCTCGTCGCGAAGGCGTGCCAACCGAAGGCGACCTTTTGAATGCTGCCAGACAAGCTGGTTATTGGGGCAAAGTAGAAGACGATATTGAAGCTAAGGCTGATGGGCATATAGCTTTTCTTCAAGCTGAATTTGCAGCCAAGAGCAAGTTTCGCTCTCGCCAGAATATCATTAAACTTCAAATTGAAGATGCCCAAGCTAAGAAGGCTTGGGTGCAGCGTAAACGAAATGAATTCAAGTTCAATAGTGCTGAATATCTAGCACATGAAACTGCTGCTTTTAAGCTAATGTGTCGCGTGGTATTAAAGCCAGACGGTAGCTTAATGTTTCCGACAGAAGAGTTTTTGTTGGAATGCAAAAAGGATTACTTTCAGTGGATCTATTTTTTGCTCAATGAGGTAATGAGCGAGAATTCTTGGGACGTTACTTCTTTACGTAGCGTTGCCCGTTCGGTTGAATGGCGTATGTTTTGGACTCTTACCCGCGAAAACCTGCCAACGCTTTTTAACCGTCCGGTTGGCGATTTAACCCACAATCAACGATTTCTAGTTTACTGGAGTCGTGTTTATGATTCTGCTTTTGAATCACATGAGCCTCCAGAGCGTGATGTTATTGAGGACGATGATTTGTTCGATCAATGGTTAGCTAATCGTGATCTTCAACGCAAGGAAGACAAGGATAGCGACAGCAGCAAAAAGAAATTGCCTGAACATGGTCATGTGCTTGATGGTGAGCATATTGATGTTTGTAACTGTGGTGCTAAAGAAAAGAATCGTGGCAAGTATCTTGGTGAAAAGGTACCACACGCAGTGACGTGTCCATTTGGAACGTGGCATAGGTATACGCCAGAAGAACGCGAAACCAAGGCACGTCTAATTTATGGACGCAACAGTAAGTCTGTTCGTCAAATCATGGATCGTGAACATGAAACTGTACTTCAAAAGGGATTGGTACAGGAACAAGATTTGAGACAAAAGACCACGCGACAGCAGCTTGGAATGAAGACAAACGTAATCCCGGTAAAGAGACGATGAAAAACAACCCCTCTAGAGATCAGCTTGCAAAAAGTCTTGATCGTCGTGTACGACATTTAATGATTCGAACCCTGGAACGTTTCGAGTCTTCGTTTTCTCAGCAAGATGAAACTCGCGAAGGACAGCTTTTTAAAGCAGATCTGAGAACAGCATTTAATGATGCTTTGCGTGCTCAACGTGACGAACTCAATGATTATGAAATTGAGTATCGCCCGCTACGCATGACATCAGATACGCTAGCTATGACGCCTACGTTTTTACAAAGTGTACAAAAAGTAGACTTTGGTTTTAAACTAAAGGGCGATCCGTTTTTTGCCGTATACGGATCGATAGACAAAGCCGTTGTATTAAATGCTTTGCGTGCAGAGATGGAATGTGGTTTATTAAATCAACAAAATGAACATGCTGTTTTGACAGTTGTTGGTCTTGAAGCATGCGTTTTTAGCGTACTTCCATTGTTGGACAAATATCTTTTACATCCAGATGTGCGTAAACGTTATATTGCATGGCGAGAAGAAATCACAAAATTATACACGCAAACATGAAGACATTAGAAAAACGATTTTGGTCTAAGGTTAATAAAGCTTCTGGTGTGTACGGCGATTCCGGATCTTATCCTACCGAATGCTGGCAATGGAAAGGGGCTAAAATGGTTTCTGGCTATGGTCACATGCGTATTCGTGGTAAAAACAAACATTCTCATAGGGTGCTATTTGATCTTATGGGAAGATCATTACAAACACACGAGTGCGTATTGCATAAATGTGACAATAGGGCGTGTGTAAATCCAGATCATCTTTTTATTGGTAATCGACAAGACAACGCTAACGATGCGTACGCAAAAGGCAGAAACAAAGGAGCGATTGGCGATGCAAATTTCAACACCAAGCTAACCGAAGAAAATGTACGTGCTATTCGTGCATCTATCTCTACTGGTGCGACCCATCAAGCAATGGCCGACAGATTTCATGTTTCAAGAACTAGTATTTCAGCTATCGTTAGGGGCAAGACTTGGCGACATGTCGTGTAGTGTATTATATTGGTGTTAGGTTTACAAAAGGAGCAAGGTAATGGTAGAACGTACTTTTAAGGCAACGGATCGCAATGGTAGCGTGCAAGAGTTTGAACTCAAGCCGCCCAGCTTGTCCGAGGAAAATGAAGGCGAGCGTCAGTATCGCATAGCCTATAGTAAGGCTCTTGTCGAAGGTATATTCCCTCGTGAAAAGCTTAGAGAACTCATGCGTGAACACGGCATGTGGACCGAGGAAGACGACAAAGAACTTAAGAAAGCGGTCGGCAAGATTGCGGTTTTTCAAATAGAGCTTCGTCGTGCCGAAACAGAGGGAGACGAAAAGGCGTGTCTTAAAGCAGCCCAGGGCATTGGAGAAGCCCGTCGTCGTATGTGGGAACTGTTCCTTGTACAGCAAAGTGTATACATGAACTCTGCTGAAGGCATTGCAGAAATGATTAAAACTGAAGCAATCATGGCTGCATGTACTAGATTAAAGTCTACTGGCGAACGTTATTGGAAAGACTATCCAGAATACGTACGCGAGCGTGATCTTAATAGCAAGTCATCCGTGTATCCTAGCGTCATTGAGGTTCAAACGAAAATTCTGGATAGTGCTCGCGTAGACCTCATGTCTGATTTTCCAGAACATCGCTATTTGAAGAGTGCAGAAGAACGAATTATTGACCGTGAAATTGAAGAACAGGTTTCTCGCGAAATTCAAACTCGTGCAGAAAAAGCCATTAAGGCAGACAAGTCCTCTACAAAGAAGAAAGTAAAACGTGGTAAGTCCGTGGAAGCTAGACCTAATTCGGCCAAGTGACGCGATTACAATCGCTGTCAATCAGGCTTGGGCCGACGCTCTCGCAGATCTTGAGAAGTGGATAGGGACAGACCTTATCGACGCCATGATCTACGGGGGTCTCGGTATTCAGGGTATTTCACAAACTACATTCTATCGTTTTATTTCAAGCCCAGAAGGATTGAGTGAACTTGGTATTGAAAGTTCTGAGCCGCCTCGTTTGTTAGACGCTTATAGAGATTCATTTAAAGTTTCTCGTAACAACAAAATCATCATGTTGAAATTTGGTGATGTTGCTAGACTTAAGCTTGGTACTCCTCATCCTGCATCTGGTACTGGATTCTTGCAAATCGATTCTTGGATGGAGTGGATTTTGGATGGAGTTAATGTTGGTAGTGGATATGTTCCTCGTACAAAACTGCCTCGCAATGCACAGAAACGTATTCGTATCAATTCTGCTCCTGGTGGCTTAATGCTTCCTCGTGGTGTTTTTGGTAGCACTGGTTCTTGGCGTTTTCCGACAAGTCTGAATGACTATGACATGGATTGGTTTAAAACAAACATTGCTGCGATTGAGTCTGCAATAACTGATGCGATAACATTGTTTCTAACACGGAAATTAACCTAATGGCAAGAGTACAGCTAGAGGCCGTATTGCGATTGGTTGATGTGCAAATCAACCCACAGGTTTTCCGTCGTATTAGTCAATCTGTTGCCGGAATGCCTGGATCATTAGCAAACGTAAACGTTAATCTTAGACAAACGGTTACGCATGCAAACAATTTGAATCGTAGATTGCAGCAAACAACGCAAACGCTCAGCAATAGCGAGCGTGCTGCACGTCTTTTGTTGCAGCGTATGGCACAGTTTGCAATCTTGTTGCCAACTTTTGCAACATTGAATCGTGCTATTCAAGGTAGCGTTTCTTTCTTGTTTGAATTTGATAGTGCTCTTCGTGATATCGTACGTACTGACGTTAGTAGTCTCAGGGATCGCATGGAGGAGATTGGCGATACTGCACTGAGAACTGCTATGGATCTTGGTGTAGTAGCACAAGAAGTTCTCAATGTTACTAAGACATTCGTGCAAGCTGGTTTAAGCATCGAGGACGCCCAAGAACGTGCTCGTCTTGCTATTATTGCTACACAAGTATCAACACTAGATACCGAAGGTGCTGTACAGTTTTTGATTACGGCCACCAATCAATTTGGACTCAATACTGATCAATTGAAATCTTCTCTTGATGCTTTAGTTAAAGTTGAAGACTTGGCAGCCGTTGAAGCTCAAGACATTTCCGAAGCGTTTCGTACGGGTGGTAACTCTATGGCTAGCTTCGGCAAGAACATTAATGATGCTATTGGATTGATTTCTGCATTAAAGCAACAGAGCGGTAAATCTGGTCGTGAAATCGGTACCTTCTTTAAGACTTTACAGACCCGTATCTTCGCTGCTGGTGAGTCGCGTGATGCACTTGAAGCTCTTGGTGTTGAAGTAGAAAATCTTGATGGTACTTTGCGTCCTACGCTTACTGTTTTGAATGACATGAAGGCGGCTTTTGATGGATTGACAGAAGCACAGGCCGCTAATGCTAGTAAGGCTATTGCTGGAGTTCGTCAATTTGAAGCGTTGGATGCGACTTTAAAATCTTTGAAGCGTGCTAACGAACTGTCTACGGAAGCCTCCGAGGCTGCTGGTGCCGTAGATCAAAAGCGTACGGTAACTGATCAAAAACTTGAAATTCAATTGGGCAAATTGATTGCACAAGGTCAGGCTTTTGCTGAAGCTCTTGGTGATGCTGGCTTAGAAGATGCAATTAACAAGGTGTTAAAAGTTGCAACCAAATTGCTTGGTGTTTTCACTAGTGTTGTGGATATGATTTCGCAAGCCGGTGGTAGCATTACGCCGTTACTTGCTCTTGCTGGTGTTCGTATTGGTGGTAGCGTTTTAGGTTTTGCTAGTGGTGGTGCTCCTGGTGGTGGCGGTATGCAAGCTCCTCAACCTGGACAGCAAGGTTTTATTGGTCCACTAACGCAATCTCAAGCGGCAATGGCAAGCTTGGGAACTGATTTAAAGCGTCTTGGCTCTATTGCCGTTGACGGTGGCAAGGCTCTTGGTATCATGGCTTACAATGTTGGCGTGAACACTAAGGCCACTTCGATGTATGGCTATACTACTTCGATTGCGTCAAGGACATTAACTCAACATACGGCTGCCGTTATGGCAAATGCTAGGGCTCTTACTGCATCTGCCGCAGCTTCATTTCAGAATAGAGTTGCGAATCTTCAAGGAGCAACTTCAATGGTAGCGATTACACTTGCTGCCTCAATGTTGCCGAAGGTATTTGAAGTTCTTGAAGAAAAAGCCGGTGGTCTTGGTGGACAATTAGGTCAAGGTGCCGCTGCTTTTACTGGTATTGCCGGTGAGAGTGCTACGCTCGCTGCTCAATTTGCAGTGCTTGGTCCTCAAGCAGCCGGTATTGCTGCTTTTTTCGGAGCGTTAACAGGAAGCGTTTCACGTTTCTTTGACGCATTGGAAGAACGCATTAAAACATTTAGTGAACAAGCCGAATTGTCAAATCGAGACGGTAGAGTTTCTGCTGCCGAGTTTCGATTACAGGGTGGTGGACGCCTAGGTTCCGAAGCTCAAGCTAGCTTTATTGAAGTCTTAGAGAATAGCGTTAAAGGCGTAGAACTTGGTCAGCCTCTTGCAGCGGCTATTCAAAAATCATTTGATCAAGCCGCAAAAGGCAAGGGGTTTGGAGATCTTAAAATTGCTGGTGACGAATTACGTGAATCGTTACTTGGAAACGTTAATGTCATTAAGGCTCTTGTTGATACCAACCAGGGTTATTTAAAGTCTGTTGCTGATTCCGAGGGACGCTTAGAACAATTCACTCAATTACAAGATGGTCTTGCAGACGGTACGTTAAAGTCTGGCGAAGCCTTTGGTTTACTCGTTCGTGCTCTTGGTGCTGGTGAAGTTGAAATTGACCGTGTAACTGGCCTCATTAAGAAGTCTTTGTCATTTGAAGAATTCAAAGCAGCACAAGATACTCTAGAACTAGCTGACGGTATTCGTCTATTAGGTCGCGAACTAGGACTTGCAAAACTCGGTCCAGAGGCATTATCTGATGAATTGGTGCGTCTTGAAAGTGAATTCTTGGTTACGCAAGAAGCTTCTGAGCGTACTCAAGAATCTCTTCGTGAAACCCTTAACGCGGCAATCTTAAATCTTGGTGACGTAAACTTTGCTAAGAACGTTAAGTTCCAAGACTTGCTTGCCGATTTACTTGATACACCAGAAACTTTTGATACTGATTCTATTGAAGCTTTCAAGGAAGTAATTCGTGGTTTGCCAAAAGCTGAACGCGAAGCCGCTGAAGACATTTTGGAAATTGTTAAGCAACAAGTTGAAGACAAGATTGATTTGCAAAAAGCTGAAAACGACATGATTGCAGAACAGTCTCGTCGTCGTAAGGCTTTGTTTGATGCAGAAGCGGTTGCAACACAGAATGCATTCGAAGCTTCTCGTAAGTTTACTGCTGAGTTGATGAAGTTTGGAGATGCCGTTAACACAGAGGTATTAGCGTCTTTCCAGAACCTAACTCTTCTTGATGTGGAAGATGTACTTGCTGGTACTTCGGGTCTTGGCGAAGGATTACAGCAAGTAATCATGAGTGCTTTTGCAGATCCTATCACTCAGGCTGAACAAGTTCTTGCGGCAGCTACGGCTTCTACTCAGGCAGAATTAGACATTCTTGCAAAGCGTCTTGAAATTGTCAATGGCAAGTTAGAAGACTCTGCTAATTCGAATAACATTGCTGCTTTGACTACAGAGAAGCGTGCAATTGAATTGCAGATGGAAACTACTAAGCAATCTGGTGCAATTGCGGCCACAGAAGCTAAGATCAAAATACTGGAAGCTGAAAAAGAAGCTGCCGAAGAAGCCGCCGAACGTGAAAAAGAGCGTCTAGAGGCTTTGGAAAAACTAGCAGATGCGTCTAGAGCATTTGACAATGAGTTGCGTAAGATCAATCAGGGCTTTGAAGAATTCATGCAACAAAGAGTTGATGATCTTTTAAGCCAAGAAGCAGATGCACAGTCTGAACTTAAAGACGCACAACAACAAGTGTTGGCTTCTACTCAAGGTCTCGCTGAAGCGTATGATGGTTTGATTCAAGCTCAACTTAACTACAATGGTGTAATTGCCGAAGCTCAAATCAAGAGCAATTTACTTGCTCGTGACATTGGTAAGCTTACTGGTGCGATTTTTAGTTTTGATGGCGAGCTTTCGGCCATTGGTGTTGCTTTTAGAAACGTGTTAAATGACTCAAACATTACTCTTGGTAAGCGTATTGAACTAGAGCGTCAGCTTGCTGATGAAACACTTGCTTTCTTGCAACAGGCTAAAGACGAAATTGTAAACGCCGGTATTGGTATTTTTGGACAGACTGGTCAAGAAAATCAGGCTCTTGGACAGGGCATTGCTGGTTTACAGTTTGTTGCAGAACAACTAGGCGGTTCGTTTGAAGCTTTCTTGAACATGAGTCAAGGAGACTTAGCAGGAGTAAGTCAGACATTGTTGTCATTACCGGCAGAGTTCCGTCAACAAATTCTCAATGCCCTTTCGTTCTTGCCAAGCACCATGAACGTTGGTGGCTTCTCTGTAGAACAGCTAACTGAAGCAATTGGACAGGTTGGTGCAGGAGTTGCACCCGAGTCTGGATTGCCATCTATTGAAGAACTAAACAATCAACAAGTTGAGCAATTAACAAAACTACAAGAGCTTGCCTTGCAAGACGCACAGCTACAATTTGCACAGGTTCTTTCGGCCCAAGAACAAGTTGCAGTTGCACAGGAGGCTGTTGCTGCTGCACAAATTGCACAAGAGCGTGCTTCGCAAAACCTTACCGAGGTTCGTGATGCTGTTCTCCAGGAAATGGCGGTTTTGGAAACGGCTAACGCTGAACGTATAGAACTCTTGAATGCAGTTATTGCAACTGACGATAAGAATACATTGATGATGATCGAAAAAGAAGCACAGGCTTTTGCAGATCAAAACTCTGTGTTCCGTGAAGTTGGAGACAATATTGTCAAAGGAATTGCAAGTGCAATTGGAGCCAAGTTGGCTGTACTTGAAGCTACTGCCAATGTTGCTAACATGGCTAGGGGATATATTCCAAACTTTGCTGGTGGTAATTTGTCACCGGACGAAGCCGCTGGTTTGTTACGTGCTGCGTCTCGCGAAAAGCGTGCTATGCCAGCCGGTGCTGGACTTGCTGTAGCCAATACAAGTGAAGCTATCATTCCTATGCGATATCGAGGATTTGTTCCTAATTTCCAGGATGGTAATGCGTCTCCAATTGCTGCTGGTATTTCTGCTATCAAGCAAATTAACGAAACTGTTGTTGCGGCTATCGCTCGTTCGGTTACGCAGTCACTTAGTAATTTGGATAGTGGTACTCAGTCTTCGGAATTGCTCACGGAAGTTGTTGCAGAATTGCGTGACATTAGAGATACCCTTGTTAACGTTGAAGAATCTAATGTACAGATTCAAGCCAACACCTTACAAACTGGTACAGGAACACAAACACAACAGTCTTCTGCAAATTCTGATGTACGTATTGTACTTGAAACGAACCAGAGAAATCAGATTGCTGTTAGCGGTCTTGAGGGTCTTCGTGAACAAATTTCGGTTGCCGTTAAGGAAGCTGCTGCGGAACAAGTTGATCAGCAACTTGCAACACTATTGTCGGAACTCGATAACATTCTTTCTGCACTCCAAGAGCGTGGCATTATCTCTAGCCTAGGTCAAGCACGATGAACGTCTTATCTCAAGTTCCCAATCCGCCGTTAGCAGCCGTTGAAGTTTACTATAATGGCTGCAAGCTAACGCCAGCTCCATTAATTGATTGGACGATTGAACCGCAGTTTGACGATGCTGGTGTTCGTACCGCTAATCTCAATCGTTTGACTCTTACTGGCACCGTACTTGTAACTCCGTCTGGTAGTTACGAGCAAATGTTCATTAAGCAAACTGAACTACGTAACGCGTTTTCGGTTGATGATGCTGATTTCGTTATCTTAGCTGGTCCTGGTAACAAGACTTTATCGCCGGGTACGATTATTTCGTCTGGTCTAAGACCAAAAGTCACTAGCGTTAGCGTTCCGGCAGATACTCAATTCATACGTATTGACTATAGTGTTGAACTAGAAGACTTAGTAACCGCTTCTGGTGTTAGTGGTGTTACATCAAGCTTAAGCGACCAATGGTCGTTTAGAGAAAATCCAGATACTTGTACTGTTCAGGTTACGCACAACATTAGTGCCGAAGGACCGGACGGTGAGTCTGATAAGTTTGAGCAGGCTATGCGTGCAGTTCAAGCACGTATTGGTATTGACAAGCTGCCACTTGCTATTCCATTCTTTGTACAACCAAATGCTTCTGGTTTGTTTGGCATTACTCATCCGTCAAATCCTGCTGGCGGTCCTATTTTCGAAGTGTCTGTACAGCGTGAAGAAGTTGCTGACGTATCTAATGGTACGTATCAGGTAACAGAAATCTTTACGATTGTTAGTGGCGTACCATTCTACTATACGTCACGCACAGAGTCTTTTGAAGAAGACGTAAATGGTGTTGCAACCGTAACGGTTGCCGGTACCGTTCAAGGACTTGGACGTACGTTGACGCCAAATTATCCGGATGGTGGTGTTGGCTTTGAAAGAGCCTGCTCTGGATTCATTAATCACGTTAAGCCTAAGTTACGCTGGGAAGCTTCTGGCGTTTACGTTAAGTTCAAGGAGGGTGGAAATGGAAGCGGTATTGCCGTCTACAATCCTACCTCGTATTCTGTATCACAAAATAAGTGCCGTGGCACTGTCGATTTTTCTATTACTTTTACAGACGATCCCGCTGCTAATTTACCAAGTGGTATAGTAAGTAGCAGTTGTAGCGTTTCTATGGTTGAAGGAATTAGATTGTATGCTACTCATGCAATTCCGTTTAGACGCCTTGGAAACATCATACAAGACATTAAGACTACAACGGAAGGATCTATCTCTATTCAATGTCAAGCAACTTCGAAGAATACTGGCAATCCGACTGTAGATACAAATCGTGCTATTCAGTATGTTCAAGATGAACTTAATCGTCTTAAGAGCTTACACGCCAATCCGGCCAATTTTGTAACTCTTCGTATTTCGAACTTGAATCAACAGTTTAGTGCAACCGATCTTACCAGTCAGGCTACACTTGATTTTGCATTCACTGTTGATCTATCAACGACACCTGATGTGAATTCTAACATTGCATTGAGGACAATCTAATGGTTCAGTTTCCTGATGTTGAATGGATTCAGCAGAGTCTATCGATTAATCCTTCTGGATCAAGGCACTTAAAGCTAGGTGCTGCTGGATTCTTGCGTGTTTTGGACACGAGTGCTGGTGGTGTTCTGGATTTTGGTCAGTTGAACACTACTGGTTCTGGATCTATCACGTCCACTAAACTGGCTTATGCTAGAGTTAATGACTTGGGTGATGCTAGTGGCGTTTTCAACATGCGATTCTTCCTTGTGAATACGTCTGCATGGGGTGCTGGTACCTTCCGATTTTTAGAGCGAAAGACATTGCACTTTGTCCCAAGTCTTTCATTGAATTCGTCTGCTAACAATACGCCTACGGTAGTGCCGTCACAAGCGAATTTGTCTGGTACTATTACTACTCCAGAGTTTCCATTGGGTAAACCTTGGATGAGTGGAATAGCCGACATTGACGTAAGTCAATATGTTTATCTTGCTGTTGAAGCTAGTAGTGATGTACCTATTGGAACGTATGGCGGGGCTGGTGCTGGTTCATTCCGTTACAGGTTGATTTATGACTTCTCATGACAAAATCGAACTTCGTAAGGTAGACGAACCAGAGTTCAATAGTCTGCCACGCGGCGTACGTCTAATTACAGTAGGCGACAAGCTAGTCTTTGCACGCTGTATTGGCAGTCGCTTTATACCACTTTCAGATAGCGAACAAGAAAGGCTTCGCGAGAAGCATATTCAATCAAATGGCGGCGGGTGATTTTCCTGTAATTCGCGTGTTCGAATGGGATACGACAGAGATAGCAAGTCCGGTTGGTAACCGTAACTTGCCGGGTGGTTCGTTTGCCTTCAAGAAAATCGTTGCATCCGGATGTGCCACTGCAAATCCTAATTTTCCTGGCACCACATCGGGAACGTTATTGTTTGAAAACGTAAGGTTTGATCTTACTAATCCGCCTCTTCCATCACACGTAGCTTCAAGAGTAACCGCTATTACGTTTAATTTGGCAGCTAGCGGTACAGCAATTTCAGATCTTAGACTATATCTTGTTACTGATTCTGCTTTTCAAGCAGGACAAGATCAAGGACTAGATAGGGGTTTTATACAGTATGCTCCTAGTGGTAGTTTGTGGTTACCGAATCTCGTATTGGCGTCTGGGGCAGTTGCTCGCCTACCGTTAACTGTTCCTGTTGCTCCTAACGTACGTCGCCAAGATGGTGGAAATGCCCTCATTGGACAGGACGATGGTAATTCTTCTGAGTTCATTTACATGAATATCGTTGTTCCTCTAGGAACTCCTTTGGGGCCTTTTGGCGTATGTGGTTCTGGTCTTTTAAGACTAGGACTAGTGTTTAACTACTGGTCTAATGCTTTTGTATTAGATCTAGGTTAGTGTATTCTTTTTTTGAGACATCGTGTCTCTTCGGACGTTCGAACTTTTCTTAGGAGGTAATGCTATGGCAACTTTCAATGCAACTAGCAGCACCAACAACGCAAACCAAGTTCTTTGGAGCTACAGCACACGCCTAGTCTGGCACACAGACCGTGATGTGTCTGGTACCAGCCGTGGTGGCGAAGTTGAAGCTGTACACAATCTTGGTGTTGGTGTGGCTACGGGTGATCCTTTCACCAATCTACTGTGATTTTGGGTAGATGAGCTAACTAAGGTCGGGTGCTTAACATGAGCACCCGACCTTAGTGTATTTTTAGACATGAGGCGTAGCGTTCGCTTAGTCTCAGGAGCAAGGACATGGCAAAAGCTACTTTTGAACATGAAGGCAATTCTGGCCTTCTAACGGTCATTACCCATTTTGACCACACGGCATTTATACCCTGCACCAAAAGGGTAGATGAGGCGTTTCGTCTCGGCGGCACTGCTGTAAACTCTGTTGTCGTCTATGAAGGCTTAACACTCAACCTTCCATGCTTACCGTCATTTGTTCACTTTCGAGCTTTCCGTACACCGGAAGATTACTTTGATTCCGTTGGTGTAATTTCTCAAGAAGATTGGTCAGACTCGGATCGTCATTGTTACGTGACTGAATACTATAGCCTTGATATGGAAGGCAAGAAACCGAGCTGGTTTATCAGTCGTCAGCCAATTCAAAACGCCAATCATTTGTTCATAAATCTAGACGTTGTTGATGGTGGTGGCAATGTTGTGCGTCGTTATCGTGTATCTCCATTTACCGGAGAATATCGTGTCATGGAGGGCCTAAATGCCTAATCTCATTACTGATGGTTCTCTTGTTGGTTTTTGGCCACTGAACGAGCCGAGTGGAGCACCAATTTGGCAAAACTATTCCCCTGCTTTTGGTTTTGCTCCTAGTGGTATTGGGCTAGACTTGACGGTTGCTGTTGCAGACGTAAGCAATCTTGAGGAATTTATGTCAGTGTGGCCTGGGCGTGCCACCGTGTTTAATCCTGAGTCTGGTGTATTTTACACCGGGTATCAAGTGCAAGGAGCTTGGAAAACTGGTACCGATTCGTCTCCATTGAGTCGTTATTTAGTAATGGCTGGTGGATCAAGTCGAGGAGCACAACAAATTTGGCAACCAGCCATTGCTAATAGTGGATTCACTGTTGGTTTTTGGGTATATCCAAATAGCAATGGTAATTTGTCTTTCTACTCTAACATGTTGGCTTCTACTAATTCAGCTATTGAAGCTTGTAGAGCACACACTCTTGTTGGAGCATTTCAGTCGAACACGTCTAACGCTGGTTGGCACATTGGTATTTCCGGTGCTATGGATCGTGCAGCACAGTTCAATTTTGATGCTACTGCTGGTAATCAATTACGTGCTTTTGCATTCATTGAAAAGACTGGTACTGCTGCTCCAGCAGATTTGTTAAGTGTACCTATTGAATCTGGAAAGTTTACCCATCTTTCATACAGCTTCCGATTTATCGATGGCGTTTCGAATCAGATTGTTCTTTATAAAGATGGTCATGTTGCCGTTAGTGGGACAACTTCAGCCAGCCTGACGGCAGCTAATACAAATCTTATTACTAATGCTTTAGCACGTTCACTTACTGTTGGTGCTTCGGATGATGGAACTACCGCTACAGACGACTATGAACGTACGAGCGGATGGAATCATCTTGTTTCTGGTTTGTATTTTTTCAAGCGTGTTCTCAATGAAGGAGAAGTGCTTGAAATGCATCAGCGTGGTGGACTACAACCAGCACTTGAACAGACTATTGTACCTTCTCCTACACGCCTTACGTCTAGCTACTTGATTGCGTATTATCCATTCATGGAGCCTGGATATGGCGACGTAAGCTCAACGCACTTGGCAGCTAATTCAAATTACGACGCCGGTTCTTCTTCTGAGCGTGTTTTTGCCCCTGGTCCACATGGTTTTGGTGGTGTTTTCCACAATGGAACAAACACGTCTAACTATCATGCTGTACCAAGTGGCGTATGCTTTGAAATGCTAGACGGTGGAAGCTGGACGTTTGGTACATGGTGTAGTCTTAATAACGCCGCTAACCGTGATGATAACATCTTCTTTTCGTGGGGTTCAGTAACTACCGTTACAAATGCAGCACTTGATCCTGCGTCTGCTGCTTTTACAACTAATACTGGCGGCATCGTTGGTACTGTAAGTGGTGTAACAAACCAACAAAGAATTGCTATTGAAGTTTATACTCTTGGAAGCAACCGTAATGCTGCCTCTACTCGCGTGTTTAATCTTGATGGATCTTTTGAGTATTACAATCAATCATGCTTTCATATTGCCCTAGCTTATGATAATGAAACAAGAGGACTTTCTGTTTTCCTCAATGGTCATTTAGCACAAAGCGGAACGTTACCTAATTCACTTACCGATCAGTTGCGTCGAATCACTGGTAGTGGATATCCGTTAATGTTTGGAAACGGAGTTCAAGACGGTATTTTGGATTCTGTGACACGCGGTTTGCATACTGGTGGAGGTATTGACATTTGGCTTGGTCCTTGTTTCATGGCAAATGGTGCTCTGAACACACAAACAGTACGCGGCATTGCCTTAAGCGGCATTGTTGATCTGTCTTCTATTTATCGCACACGTCATGATCCTCGTCTTGTTGGATATTGGCCATGTAATACCTATCTACTTTCTGACGTTTTAGTTCTTGATGAAGCACGCGTATGGAGCCGAGTACCAAGTCACTTGGTGCGTGGCGACTCAAGTCCTACGGATGAGCGTTGGTATGACGTGGATTTAAATGATGCTGCTGGTAGCGTGTATCGTAATGACGGTACTGCACGCATTGATCACTTTGGAACGCGTACAAATCCTCCGGAGCTTTCTAGCTATGGTAACCTTGGGATTACTTCTGGTATTTTTGTTGCTAACGCTGGATCTTTAGGAACAGAAGGAGCAACTAATGCTGGTGAGTCTGAGTCGTCTTATGGCAATAATTCTATTCGTCACAAGCCGGTAATAGAAACGAGATCTTCGTCAGCACAGAACATTGCGGGCGAGTATATTGTTGCTTTTGAAGTAACTCCTAGTGGTCGTATTCCGGCAGTAGACACTGTTCGTACTGCGGCAACTACTGCAATTCATACAAATTGTTTACTGTTTGCTATTGGTAATCAAGCTTCATCTCCAGGAGCGGGTGACGCTTCGTATCATGGTTTCTTGACTTCACTTAATGCTAATAATCCAGATCCGTTGGGATTTGATGCTGGTCTAGGTGGGTCTGGTGTGATTATTAAGATCATGGGCAGTGAGGATACAATTACTGCCGCTAATCAGATTCCTTTGGTTTCCGGTAGATTGCCTTTTGGAGTACCAAGCAAAGTGCTTGTACATACCAAATTTGATAATCCATATTTATTCAATGGTATTACTGCTGGTCAATCTTCGTATACTATTAGTCTATGGATTAATGGTGTTTTGACACATAGACGTACTTTACCGCACGTCAATTCGCGTGTGTGGTCCGATGGTGTAGTTGAAGATGCTGCTTCTACTGTACTCGTACAGTTTGGTGGCGTTTTGGCAAGCGACCTATACACTTCTACTGTAGGGTGGCAAGCTGGTTTAGGCGATATCTTTATGCGTGAAATCTTCCTTATGAAGGGAGTTTTCTTAAAAGACGAAGTTGCAGCGTTGGCGAATAGCGGCATTCAGTCTCCGTCTATTGCTGGTTTTACAAATCAAATGTCTACTACGCAGGTTACAATTGCTGACGCAGACATTCAGGGTTACTGGCGTTTCAATGGTTTTGACGGTAATGGATCTGGTACTACTGATTTAAGTCCAAAAAACAATCATCTATTTCCGGCAGCACAAAGATACAACGATACAATTGGTGCAACGCAAGCTGCTAATTACATTCGTTATGCACCGGCTATGTTTAAAGATAGTTCGCTCGGTGTTCAATGTAGCGGTATTTCGTACAATTCTTTGCAGGTTACTAATAGTAATCCAAATAGATTGCCAATTTTTATGGCGTCTGGTTCTGTTTTTAACAATCCAAACGACGGCTTTTCAATTGGTTTCTTTGCAAAGAAAAAAGAAGACGTTGTACTAAGTCGTTTTGATCTTCTTTTGGCATACGGCATTATTCCAACTTCTGTTACAACTACAACAGTTGACAATGATTACGGTTGGGTCATTGGACAAGATGACTCAGAAAATATGAAAATGATTATTTCGACAAGTGGCAATATGTACTTGTCGAATACAAACAACGCTGCTATGTCTGGTCAAGTAATGTGTGGAATTTTCGGAGAAGGCACTAAGTCTTCTTCGCAAACTTCTTTGATTGCATTTGATCGTATTGGTAGAAGTGAAGTTAAGTCTCCGCGTCTAGATTCTTGGGCACATTATTGCTGGACTTATGATCCTGCGGATTTCACTGTTCGTTGTTATCTGAATGGCGAGCTTGTAGATTCTGTACGAATGAAGCTTGCTGTAAACCCAGCTAATTCTATTCAGATTCCGGCAGATCCTTTCGTGCGTCATATTACGTTCTTGCAGCACGCAACTGATGCATGGACATTTAATACAATTAACATCTATGATTTTACGTCAGTATTGACAGATGTTTTCTATTTTAGTAGATCGCTATCTGAACCAGAGGTTCGTTACATTGCCTTGAACGGCATTGATGATGCAACGGGTACGGTTGCAAGTGGTGTAATTGGTGGTTTCGTACACGGACAAGATACTGGATCTGGTTTGATCGGTGGTTTGTCTCGTGGTCAAGACACTGCATCGGGCGTTATTGGTGCTTACATTTCTGCTAGTACGGCAGCGAGTGGCTTGATTGGTGGCTACGTATCTGGTATTGTGTTTGGTACAGGAACAATTGGTGGTTTCTTGCAAGGCGTTGATACAATGTCTGGCATTGCCGCTGGTTACGTTGTTGGTGTTTACCTGGGATCTGGCATGGTGGCCGGTTATATTCACGGTCAAAATGTTGGTTCTGGTTTGTTTGGTGGTTTAATTCTTGGTTCACAGGGTGCCATTAATTCTATTGGTGGTTTAATCCAGGCCAGTGATTTGGGTAGTGGTATTGTTGGTGGCTATATGCTTGGCGGTTTGTTAGGACGTATAGAATTTGATACCAGCTTTACTGTTGAAGTTATGGCAGCACAAGACTTCGATGCACAAATGGAAATCGCTAAGACTATTGCGTCTGATTTTGACGCTAAACTAGTGATTTTCCAGAACGAAGTACCGCCATTGGTAAGTATTATTGTTCCGAATACTACCGTTAGTGGCTTAATGCCTCCGTTCAATCAGTATTTCGTAGGCGTTGCCTCCGGTCAGCGGGGTAAGACAATCACTCAAACTCGTTGGAACTTCAGCGACTTTACGCCTTCCGTTAGCGTAGCCGTAAGTGGTGCTGGATTCTATCCAATTCAACATCGTTTTGCTGCAAGTGGATTCTACATTGTCCGTTTTGAAGCAATTGACTCAGATGGATTGCATGCGTCAGCTACACGTATTGTGAACGCTGCATCTGGTATTAATCCAGTAATCGTAAGCTTGTCTGGTGTACCTCGTTCTGGTAATGCTGGTTTGACGGTAGACTTTACTACAACTGTTGACATCTTGCCGCCTGGAGTAAGCATTGTTTCTCGTCTTCTGGCATTTGATGACGGACAAACGACTACGGCATTTAGTCCAACGCACGTTTACACGGAGCCCGGTACGTATAAACCAATTTGGTGTGTTCGAGATTCGCGTGGTGTTACGTGGTGTGATAGCTTGGAAGCCGGTAATGATTTCCTCGCAAACGGAGGGGCGTAAGGTATGAATATTCTTGTTTCGAATGGAGTTGTCGTAAGTGGCGTAGGAGTGCCGCTTAATGGTATTGCGTGGCCTTCTGGTCAGTTTAATAGCAATGCCCCAGGGTCACAGCTTTGTGCCTTTTTGTCTTCTGTTAATGCTACGTTTGGTTTCAATGTAACGCCTCATTCCTTTCAAACCGAGTGGATTCCTTGTGGCGATTCTTGTGCATTTCATGGTGCCTCTGGACAATTGCCCAATATTGGTCATCCGTTAGAATTGTTTGTTGGCGACTTCTTTTTCCGTGGTCGCGTAACACACGCAGACTATACTACGACTACTGGTGGCACTGTAGTTGGTATAACTGTAGAGGATGATCGTCGTCAATTACGTCGCGTTAAGATTCATACTGAAGACCTAGGAGAAGACGCACCAAGCGGTGTCGTTTCAATTGCCCGTGCTTATCGTATAGTCAATGGTTTGAACGATCTCAACGGTGATCCAAACGATCCAAATATTAGAGAGTATCGTCGCATTTTGCAATTTGGTGGAACGTATAATCAGTTATTGACGGCTATTCAGCTTCATTTTAACCAAGGAAAATGTTCGATTGCTGTTACGGAACTTCCAACAGCGGAACAACTTGAAAGCAATATTGGTGGCACAATTGACGCTCTGCGTTTTCAGTTTAATCTGACGACTCTTGATGAAGCCATTACTCGTATCCTTCAAGATACTGGTTACGATTGGTACTGGAACATGGACGCTCAGCGTCTAAATCTAATTAACAAGAAGGTAGCTTTTGATCTATCTGAAAATGATATTCTGGATCTTGTGTCGCAATTTGGTAGTGCGAGTGGATTAAACGAAACAAAGCAACTGGGTTTTGGTCAGGACGTTGTTCCGGATCCAACACGTTTTCGTGTACTTGGTGGACACCAAGAAGGTTTCATTAACTCACATTTATTGAGTCCAATTGATGGTCTTGATACATTTGGTTTAGACGGTCACGTAAACAAAGACGTTAAGAGTTCTGGAATCAACATTGTTTTCACACCAGCTTGGTCTCGTTTGACAATAGGCTTTTATGACGCAGACGGTTTTTATCGTACGTACATACCTACTGAAAAAGAGCTACAACTTGCTCTTGCTGGCATTGAACAGTGGACGTATTTCAAGATTTATCAAACAGATCTGACGACGGCTAATCCACCAGGATTTGCTTTGCCGGTAGACGCAGGATCGATTGCAGCACAACATCCAACTTTCCAGAGTCGTTTGGATCCAGTTATGCCGTTGGCAGCATTTGGAACCGGCAATGAAGCATCTGGTATTCGTATTATTAGCAATAGACGTGACCAGGAGCAAAACTGGGTTTTGTCTTTTTATTCACGCATTAGCGATCACGCGTCACGTCACTATGGACGTTCGTATGTAGCCGAAGGACTGTTGTTCAATGAAGCGTCTGGTTTGTTCCGTCTTGTTGATGCGGCTTGGGCAAACGTAGAGAATCAAGTTCAGGGATACGGTCTTTCAACTTCAGGCGTTGTGATATCGGTTGGTAGTGGTGTTTACTTAGAAGATTACGAAATCAATCGTGCTCTTGGTCCTATTAGTCCGTTCGTCACTGACGATTTCCGTGTACGTGCGTACTGCCGTCTTCCGGCTAGTACGGTTTATGGTCCGCAGGGCGATAGTAATCCTGCTGGCTTTGGTAACTGGACAGAAGACGCACCTCCTTTTAATCCTACTGGTTCGGGCGATCACTATATCCCCGTTCAGTTAACACTGGTTGGTAATCGCGTAGAAGACCCTCGTAGTGACGAGCTTTATTCTTTTGAAGATTACCCCGAGGGTACGATATGGTGTCAATTGCCAATTAACGCTGGACCATCGGGCGGTCTTCGCGTTGATCCAATCATTAGGCAGTTGTCTACATTAGTCACTACGAATACAAAGCTTGCTGGTTCTGGCTTGACGGATATCATTAATCCAGCAATTGTCTTGAACGTTTATGATTCTTTGTCTGGTGTAGCTATTCCAGTAGAAGCACGTAGTCGTTATGGTCAAACGTATCCAGGCCAATGGGTTTTGGGAGATCTGCATTATGAACGTGATGAAGACGTTCAGCTTGATGATCAATTTGTACCTTGGGCTTATTCTCCCGAAGGTAATCAAACGTCTTTACAGATTATGACGGATCGTGCTATTCGTCGTGTACAAGGTAAGATTGTACCGCGTAGTTCTTCACGATATGCTGACTTCCAACAAGTTGGATTACCATTGTTGTCTTTTGATGCATTTGCAGAACAAGGCATTGGTCCTTCTGGTCGCTATGGTGAAATCAGTCATGGTGTTAGCGAATTGAATATTTCGTTTGGCATCGAAGGATTTGGAACTCGCTATAAGATACAGTCCTACTTCCCGAAGTTTGGTCGTGAAGCACCGCTTGGTGAGCGTGTGCGTGCTCAACTTAATGGCGTAATCAATCCTATCGATTTTACTGACTTGTCATTGTTGAATCCTCTGCCGGGTAATCCTCCTGATCCGTTGTTACCGGGCGATTCATTCTTGCCGCCTATTTTCTTCGATAGAGAAAAACGAGCCGTTCGTGTAACCATTACGGACGTTACTAATGTTTTCACGCTTGGTAGCAATCCTGCGACCCAAGAAGAAGAACGTTATCGTGGTCTTGATCAGAATTCGTATTACAAGCCGCCTTTTGGTTTTTCTTCTAGCAATCCGGATTTCGCGAAAGGTGCTATTTGTATTGATGGTTTCCTGAATGTTGGAGATGAAGCACTGTATCATACGGACGAATTTGAATTGCCCGGTGGTAATCGCGTGCTGAGATACTTCACTCAGGGGCGTCCTTTTGGAAATGGTACGATTGTACAAATTCAAAATGTCAACGCTAACGATCTTTCGGCATATGACGTTACTATCGTAGACCCTACAACTCTCTCAACGTTAGGTGTTGAGCGTGCTATTCTTGGCGTACAAGTTCTTAATGGTTCTGTTTCAATTGGAGATCGTACTACGCTTGCAGCACAAGGAGATGCACCTATTGCTCCAGGAGCAAGCAATGGTACTATCTATGTAGCTGGTACTGTTCAAGATTCTGCTGGTGTTACACCAGTTGAGATTGTTGAAGTAAGCCTTGCAACTACTGTTAATGCTCGTGCAACTTGCAGAATACTTAACAATAATGGTGTTGTTGTTACGTCTGGTACGTTGTATTCAGATGTAGTACCGATTCCATATCCACAGTTTGCTACATCTGGTGATCGTGGTTTCTTAACCAGGGCAACCGTTCCAAGCGGAACGCTTGGTGCTACAGCTCAAGTAAATTTCATTCAGATAGTAAAGCCAGCATTTATTAGGTACGCGTAATGGTTATGCAATCAGGTGTAGTGCCGTATGAGTACGCTCATGGCGGCAGAAGATTTGAATCAAAGCCTATCCCGTTGGGCTTGTCTGGCATTTTGCTAGAACAGGCACAGTTTGTAATTACTGCTGAAATTAGAAAATGGATTGGTGATTACTCTGACTTGCAGCCATTCAATGTATACATCAATACGGACGCTTTGCCATCTGGACAATATGAACCAAAGGCTAATGGTACAACCTTAGACAATGCTCTTAATCCGGGGGCAGTTGTTTTTGTTGATCACATTTTAGAGTGTCGTGCAGCGTTGAATGTACTCTTAAATTTGTACGAAGCTGACACTGACTTAGACACATATCAATATCGTGCAGGGTGGCTACAAGCTTTGTTTCCTGAAAGTACGAGTGGATTCATAAATGGCTCTGACGATCAAGCATTTTTCACTGGAATTGGGCATTGGCGACATAGAAGACCATCAGAAATTGGAATTATCGATTATGTTTCTGATGAAGTTTTAGGAGCATCTGGCGTCTTATACGATATCGATTTTTCAGAAGTGATGTTCAATCCGGCACCACATATTGCTGGTTTGGGCTTTGATGAGGCACATGGACTCAGGGTAAACAATACGAATGATACCTTTGCTATTCAACAATACCCGGTCTTTCCAGCTTTTCAAAAGACCGATGGCTCTATTATTGATTTGAACGGTAGAGAGCCAGCTAATTTGTCTACATACAGAACGTCACACGTATCGTCTGGAGCGTTGCGTTTACATGGATACATGCTGAGACCACAGACGAAACTCATGTTATCTAGGGAGCGTACGTTTGGCAGCGATGTAGACTTTACGATTTTTTCCGAAGGTATTCGTGCTCCATACAATCCTAATGTACCAACAACGCTTGTCTTTATCACTCCAACTTCACAAGGTAGTGGAGTGTATAGAATTGGTGCAGCTAATAGATTCGTAGACTTTCCAAATGCAACTATTGAGTCGGGTATTTTTAGTCACTGGCCACCAATAGAAGTGTATTGGCCTTCGGATCATCCAACAAGCTCTACTACCACTACTGCCAATGGTGGTTATCATGTCTTTAATGACTGCATATGGATGACAGACGTATCCTTGAGTTCGTCTTTTGGCGGTCCTAACTTTGGATATCCTTCTGGTCTTGCTGTTTTGTCTCCGTATACAGGACACAGAATGTGGCTTCGTTATGCGGATATGACACCAATAGACATTGATGTTTTTGGAGGCATCAATAAGCGTAATTGGGGAACTGGAAAAGGACTAGAGCGTGTTTCGTCAAACAACATCTATCGTGTCGCTCCAATAGTTGCAAAATCAACACCTACCCCTACTTCCGGACAGTTTGTTTTCGGTTGCTACAATGACAATCTAGATCTTGTAACGACTATCACAACAATTTCATCTTCTCCTAATGGTGACAACCTTTTTCCTCTCGGAGGTGCAGTCATTTCTCTTAGTGATTTTTGGTTTAACGGATCAAACTACTTTGTTGCCAATGCAGAATTCGTTGGTTTTGATTTGTGGAAATTAGACTCTTCGTTCAGTTACGTCACTAAGTATGTTTTCAATCGTCCTAGTGGAATACATAATGCAAGAGGAGCTTATGTTAATGGTCAAGATGTTCTATTCTATTTTGTACTAAACAATGCTCCTGGTGATGCAAATTTTGCTACAAGCGGTATATTTCCAATCAACTTTATTGATGAAGGCAGTGATCCGTTTGATAATTCGGCTAATCTTGGTCCGGTTGGTGAAGCTGAAATTTCGCCAGCGACCGCAAAATACATCAATGGTGCGGCACAACTTGGTGTAGCTCAGACCGCTGAAATCATGGATCTTTTTGAAGTAACGTCGTCAACTCACGTTGTTCCTGGTGTTTATGCTATCGTTCGTTTTAAGCTAAATACGAATCCCTTTAATGGTGGCGATTTGTATCTTTTACGCTTGCAGGAAACCTCTACGGCTTGGGAAATTGTAGCATTGACGAGACTTGAAACTGCCGTCAATTCTTTTATGCCAAGACGTGAATTACTGTATATGGGCTATTAGTGTATTCTTTTGCAAGCATTGATGTGTTTGTCATAGCATGGTCCGAAGTAACGTTCCTGTTTTAGGATAGTTGCTTTGACTTAGGAGATAAAAGATGGTATCAGGAATTCGTTTTTTTGCTTGTTCTGGAGCAATGGGTGGTACGCCATCAACTCGTGCGACTCCCAACGTAGAGATTTTTGCTTTTGAAATTGGAGCTACAAATAGCCCTAATCGTATGGGCTTTTTTGGTTCCGCTGGTGCTCCGAACTCTGCCGTAATCGTGGGTCAATACCAAGATCGTACGCATTGTACTGATCATGTTGGTACAGATCGTGGTGTTATGATTAATGTCAAGTATCTTGGTGCATCTGATGCGTCTGTTTCTGGCGTTCCGTTGACCTCTACTGGTCACACCCTGGCTAGTATTCCACAGAACTCCGGTACACTATTGGCACGTTTTACAGATCCTACCAGTACGGCTGTCGTTACGCAAACAGCTACATTCCGTGCGGTTAATTTCACTGCTGGTTCTGGTGTTCCTGATATTGGCGATTTGGCTTCAAACATTGTCATTCAGGCTGCACAATTACAGGATACTGCTGGTAATGCCGGTGACGCTAGCTGGTCGCAGATTTCAAGCGGTGGTGCTGCCTTAGCGTTGGCCGATCAATCAATTTCTGCAACAGTTCATGATTTCCACTTGATCGTTAGTGGTTCTCCATCTCAGGCTGGTCGTAAGATTGACTTTGGTTATTATCTACAGCTTGAATTCTTGTAAGCGAACAGGATAGATTCTAACAAAAAGAAGGGGCGACAAGTGTTAACTTGTCGCCCTTTTGTATTGACAGTCTTGAATGCCGTGCCATAATGTTCTTACCACTCGCCGTGCTGATATCACCGGCAGTTTTGGAATAGATCATGAACTTGGCTTTTAGCTCGAAACATCCCTTTGTACCAAATCCAGCGAAGGATTCTACTGTAACTCGCTGGATTGCGTCTCTATCGGACGGTACGACCGTCTTTGAGGATGTTACCCCCCAGGAAATTTCTTCCTGGTTGAGACTTAGAGAGTATGTTCGGTTGCATGGTTTAAAGATAACAAACCTGCGACTTGAAGCATATGGTCGTCGCGTGTTACTGGTTCCGTACAGGGATGCCGAAGACTGTCCTCAGATTAACGGTTACTGGCACAGTAAAAAAATGCACGCCCTCATGACGGCGAGTGGTATAATTGAGGGCCGCGAATGTGGCATTGGGTATGTAAAGGCCCGCGAGATCATCATTACGTGGGTTAACCAAGACGGAACCGTACGACAAGAGATTAGGCCGTACAAGGAAAACGACTTGGCTACAATCATTAACGATTATCCGTGAAGTACGCTTCTATTACCACTCCCGGCATTGAGCACGACGACGCCAACATGTTGGCTGAGTTCATTTGGCTCAATCGCGATATTCGTACTGACATTTTTCCTTGGAAAGGTGATAATGGCAAAGAGTGGGGACGATTGGTTTCTGCTCTAAAGAAGCTAATGAAAGAGCCCTATGAGCTATCCGCTCAGCAGCTTGCGTTTTACATTTGGAAGTGCAAGCCCCATGCTATTAGTTCGCCAGAATTTGCAAAGATGGCCGTTGTGGCTCGTAAGCTTTTTAAGCCACTTCAACTTGAACAAGTGGCGACACTTTACACTGATCGTCGCAAAGAGCTAGCGGCGACTGGCCTAGAACGAGTTACATACAAGCAAGAACGTCCGAAGTCTTTAATGTCATTCTTGAGAGAGCTAGAACGTAATGAAGCAGAAACCAACTGAACAACAACAAACCGCGAAGCCTGAGATTTCGTTTGACTTCTTTAAGCAAGAGGTAGAAGCGGAAGGTGTGCGAGCTATGCTTGCACCCGAGATTGGAGATCCCGAGTCTAATCGTTCTGGGTCTTTTAACTTAGATTACGATCTAGCTGTTCCTTTTCCAGAAGGTCGCATTACAGAGATTTTTGGTGAAGAGGGGACATGTAAGACTACATTGGCTTTGGAGGTTGCTGGTCGTGCTTTGCAAGCCGGTAAGACGGTTCTCTATGTTAACATGGAGAAAAACCTTAATCTTTCTTTAATGCTTACCGTACGTACTTTGCGTCCATATCTAGATGCAGCCGTTGAACAAATGAAGAAGGGCAAGCTTGGCAATTGTCCGCTATGGATTGTCAATGCTTCTAATGGTGAACAAGCGTTTGAGGCCATGAGGAAGTTTTCTACAATGGTACCTAGAGGCTTAGCTATCTTAGATTCGATTGATGCTGCTCAGCCGTCAGCCGTTCTGGCTGGTGAGATTGGTGAGAACAAGGTTGGTAATTTGGCCAAGCTCATGTCAGACGCTATGCGTAAGTTGATCAGCGTTACAGAGCAGAATAAAGTTGCCTTGATTTTTGTCAATCAGATTCGCGACAAGATCACTATGTACGGCGACCCAACAGATACTCCTGGTGGGCGTGCTCTTAAGTTCTACGCTTCGCAGCGTATTCGTTTACAGAAGCCCGGTAAAGCACAGACTTTAGTTGATTCTGATGGCGAACGTATTGGGGTTGTGATTCGTTACAAGGTCGTAAAAAACAAGGTGGCTCCTGATGGTTGCGAAGGTGAGTTTCCCATTCTCTTTAAGAATGGTATTTTTCGCGAACAGGAGCTTGTCACTAAGTGCTGTAATTTTGGAGTTTTGCGTTTAGGCGGCAAAGGAGGACAGCAGGTTTTCTTGCCAAAACTAGACAGAGAAACTAATGATTTTGTCAAAGGTAAAAATGGCGAACTTGAAGAAACGTGCATGAGTCAGTTTAATGCGGCTCGTCGCTTGTTAATGGATAGTACGTTGGCTATTAAGCTTGAAAAAGAATTGCTGACGAAGATGGATGTTGGTGGGATTGATCCGATTGACAATCTAACTAATGAAATTCAAGACCCTAAGTAACCGCGAAATTCGCATGGATATATTGCCAGAACGCTATCCAATGCGTTCACGCGAACAGAGCAAGTCCGTTGGACAATTCCTGCTTGGCAGGAGTTTGCGTGCTATTTATGGCACCAGTGCCGTTATACTGGAAGAGTTTCCTATTCCAGACGAACGTCTCTTCATAGACTTTTACATGCCACATCATAGTTTGGCGTTCGAGTATCATGGTCCACAGCATGACGAATTCAACAGGTTTTTTCACGGTGACAAAAAGGGATTCTTAAAATCACAAGAACGTGACACACGTAAGCGTGGATGGTGTGATATTAATGATATTCGTCTCGTAGAAGTACGCAACACCGTAACAGCAGAACAACTACAGGATTTAATTAAGGACGCTAGAGACAATGAGTAACGTTGCTGCTGAAAAGATTTTTTTGGCTGGAGTTGCTAAGTATCCATCCAAGTTTTTTGAGTTTGTTGAATATCTAGACGAAGAGGATTTTCAGCATGCCGTTACACGCATGACATTTGAGGCCATGCGATCTTTGATTGTAGATAAGGAAACGGAGACGATTACAAAAGCTAAGCTTGTAGCGGAGGCTAAGGCTCTTGGTCATCAAAACTATTTAGCGGCTACTAAAAACGGCGAGTGGCTTGATGAGCTATTTGCAGAAGAGATTACGATTCATGAAGTGGACGCTCATTTTTTAGAGGTCAAGCGTCAGTCTCTTAAGGACAAGTACCAAGAGGCTTTCATTGAGTTACGTGATTATCTTGCTTCAACTGACGATCCGCTTTCAACCATGATTAGTAAGGTTGAAAATGGTATTGTTAACAAGGTGAATATTCTAGACAAGGGCGAGCACGCCATTGAAGACATGCGTGAGGGGTTTAAGGAGTTCATTGATTCGTTAGCCGATGATCCTGGTCACGTTGGGTTGGATCTTGGTTATCCAATTTGGCAAGAGCGTATTGGGCATATTCGTAATGGCACAGTTACGTTCATTGTTGGTACTACTGGTAGTGGCAAGTCACAGTTTGGAATGCGTGCGGCTATTACCGCTGCCCGTAAGGGGCTTCCTGTTTTGTATCTTGATAGCGAATTGAATAAGCAGGATCAGTGGGTTCGTATGGCGGCTATGATTTCTAAGGTGCCGTCTGAGTATGTTGAGACTGGTTTTTGGCGTTTGTCAGCCGAAGAACTACGTGATCGTGGTGTTACTGACATAAACAAGATTGATGAAATTTTGGCATGTGGTCGTCGCTTGCGTGATTCGAGGTTGTGGGATCTTATTAAGAACATGCCGATCTACTATCAATCGATTAGTGGACTTAGTGTTCCTGATGTTGTTCCACACATGCGTCGTTGGCTTTTGACACACGTAAAGCCTGATCGTGATACTCGTGTTCCTCAGTGCTTGATTGTATATGATTACATCAAGCTTGCTATGACCAATGAAATTAGTCGTGGTATTCTAGCAGAGTGGCAGCAGCATGGTTTGCATGTTGCTAATCTGCACGATTTTATGAACAAATACAATGTGCCATGCATTGCTTTTGGTCAGACGAACAACGAAGTTGACGAGGGTATTAAGTGTGTTGCTGGCGGTAAGCGTATCAGCGAGAACGTTGACTCGGTAAGCTACTTTAAGCGAAAGTCAGACCAGGAGCGTGCTATGGATAGCATGGGTACGCACATGTCTAAGATTTTCAAATCACGTTATGGGCGTGGATTATGGGGTAGTTACATTAACTTTAATGTTAATTTGAGTTTTGGTGAATTTGTTGAGTTGGATATTGGTAGTGTTCAGCCGCCACAGCAGCAGCAGCAGCAGCAGCAACCACAGGCGGCAGGAGACGATGATGACGACTAACATTCAAGAAGAACAAAAACGCACTCTCCGTAATCATGCGAATCGGCAGATTGCTTATTTGCTAGATAAACTTGGTGTTGAATACCATGATCGTGGCGATGGATTAATTCAAGCGTGTTGTCCTTGTAAGCAACACGGTGGAGATCGTGATAATCCAACTGCCTGGAGTTGGCGTGTTGATCTTGGTAAGTGGGTATGTTGGTCACATCATTGTGAAGAATCTCGTGGTAACGATATCTTTGGTTTGATTAGTAGCGTTAAGGGAATCAATTTTCGTGAGACCATAAAGTGGATTACGTCCATGCTTGAAGATCGCGAAATTGATCTTACTACAGCCGCTCCTGATCCAGAGAACTTGCATCGCGGAGTTCAGTTGCATATTCACGAACCGCTGTCCGAAGACAATCTCAAATTCTTACAGCCCGATCCTCAGTATCTTTTGAATCGCGACTTTGATCTTGAGGTTTTACGTAAGTATGAAGCTGGATTATGGATTCGCCCTGGAACTTACATGGATGGTCGCGTGGTGTTTCCTGTACGTGATCACGAAGGACACTTAGTTGGTTATACTGGTCGAACCGTACATACTCCTGAGTATTTTGAAAAGCGTGGAGTTAAGTACATGAAATGGGTTCATGGTCGTCATTACAATAGATGGCCACAGCGTGGTGATATTTTCACAAGCTCTATTTTGTTCAACTTGTATCGTGCTAAGCATTGTCTTGGGCCAAACAAGCGTATTATCTTGGTAGAAGGACCGCTTGATGGAATGAAGCTGGAAGAAGCCGGTATTCATAATTGGGTAGCTACTCTCGGTACTAGTTTTTGTCATGCTCATCGTACACTGCTTGTGAAGTATGGAGTGCGTGAACTATACGTTGCCTATGACAATGATGACCCAAGTAAGTACGCCAACAAACAAAGTCCCGGCGAGAAGGGCTGGGAACGTTTACAGCGTATTGTTGGAGATCTCTTTGTTATTGAACGAGTAGAATTGCCACCCGACTCTGACTGTGGCGACCTTGATGTGTCTACGCTCCAGAACATATTTAAGAACATATCATGTTAAAACTCAAATCAATTTCACCCAGCCGTATCAAGACATTTGATATGTGCAAGTTTAAGTATTGGTTGACGTATCATACCGACCATAAGCTCAAGTCAAATTGGGGAGCTTCACATGGATCTCTTCTTCATGATATTTTAGAGAACTATTCTAATGGTAGTGATTTAGATTGGACCGCACGCCTTTATCGTGGTTATGGCGGAAAGCTCGAAACGACAGACAAGTTTGGCAAGCCAACCGTAATGGAAACGCCACTTGTTTGGGCAAAGCCAGACGAATACACTGATCGCAAGCCTTATTGCGATACTTGTCCATACGCCGATTACAATGATGGTGTTTGTTCAATTTCTCTTGCAAGTCTTAAGGAATTACCAGGATGTCCACGCGATCTTTTTGATGGCTCGGTCTCTATGCTTGCCAGTACAATTGATCGTTATCAAGACATTTGGAAAAAGACATTACGCAATTCGCAAGGCAATTTGGTTGGAACAGAATACGAGTTTAAGATTACGGTTCCTGGTACAGAGGTTCCGATGGTTGGCATTATGGATCTAGTAACAGAAGAAGATTCTGATACTGTTCACATTATGGATTACAAAACTGGATCTTGGACACAGACTTACCAAGAGTGTTGTGATGATATTCAGGTTAAAATGTACTCATTAGCCGCTCGTCGTGAATTCATTGACGACGTTAACAAGAAGGGGTATAAATACAAAAACGTTATCTTGACGTTTGATTATTTTACCAAGTCTCCAATTACTCTTGCGTTTACAAAAGAGGAAGACAACGAAACAGAACGATGGGTTCGTAACAAGATTCAGGAGATTCAATCGACAGAGTGGATTACGCGTATCGTTAGAAACAATCAGGAGTTTGAAGAACGACGATCCTGGAAGTGTCGTTCTTTGTGTGACACGGGTGTATGTAGTCGCGAATGGAAAGGTAAGTTTCAAAATCATGAAGCGTAGGGCACGTATTACCAAAGATTGGATCGACGCATATTTTGATTATGGCGTTGATCGTCAGAATCGTCGTATCTTTTTGTTTGAAGGAGTAGATGAAGGTTCTATTGGTACGGTTATCAAAGCACTGTATTACATGGACTCCGAGTCAAGTACTCGTCCAATTGAGCTTTTGATTGGGTCGTTTGGCGGAAGCGAATATGAAATGTTCGCGTTGTATGACATGATTCGTACTTTGCGGTCGCCAATTCATACGACGGCTATTGGTAAATGCATGAGTGCTGCTCCACTATTGGTTGCCTGCGGTCAACCGGGAGAACGATTTGCTACTCCAAATACTTGGTTTATGGTTCACCAGTCTTGGGAAGACTTTGGCCCAAAGCGTACCGACGAGATTCGCAAGGATTTGGCTCACTACGATAAAATGGGTGACCGTTGGTATGACCTTATGGCAAAACATACAAATAGGGATGCAAAGTTTTGGCGTAAACATTGCGAGAACGTAGGCGATCATTTTTTTAGTGCATATGATGCACAAAATCTTGGACTAATTGATCACATTTGGGACGAAAAGGAGGAAGACGATGAGTAAGCATCGCGTTGTTGTTTGTTGTTGGTTACACGGTCATAAGACAGAATTGTTCATGACGCGTACTCAGGAAGATTCTCTCAACAAGAAGATTAACAATCTCAAGGCGGTATGTCCGGTTTGTCGAGATCAAGGACTCGGAAACCAGCCCATTTTTTTGCAAGAAGGTGCCTCTTTGTTCAATCCGTCTAAAGTTTATCGTTGTGAGAAGGGGCACGCGTGTAACATTGGCCCACTTTCAAGAAGCATGTTGCACGTAAGATACGGTCCTAATTCAGACGACTTCGTAAATGTCGAAGGAACCATCGATGATTTGCCAGAACTAGTTGACACAAAGGACATTGCGTGTCATCATGTAGGTGCCGATGGTAAGCCTTGTGATTGTAAGTTATTTCCGGTAGATGACTTTGTACTTACATACGTCCAATCGGCAAGTATCAAGACTACAACGCGTCTTGGTGATCTGTGGGATCGTGCCGGTGCCCAACCAGTGCGTCCCGCACGCCAAGACAAGGACGGTGAGTTTGTTGAAAGTAGCACGGAGAAAGCTAATCGTGAGCGTCTAAAGCGTATGCGTGAACGCAACGTTCCTGTCGCCAAGAGTCCCGGTCGCCGCATCGACAAGCCAACCAATACAACGTACGAACGCCGCTCCAAGGGATCGGTTAACCCAGATAGACTTCAAGGACCGAAATGACCTTTGTACATCTAAATGTACGCTCTAAAGCTTCAATGCTGTATGGATCTGCTGACATTCAAGATCTAGTACAGCGAGCCAAGACATTGGGACAACCAGCCGTTGCGTTGACAGATTATGGCAACATGTATAATGCAATCCACTTCTATCGGGCTGCCGTAGAAGCTGGGATTAAGCCGATCATTGGCGTTGATTTGTTCTTTTGCGAAGACGCTAAGGAACAGAAGATTCAACGCATGCGTAACGTATACCACGTAGTTTTGCTTGCCGAGAACGATACTGGCATGCAGAATATTGCACGTTTGGTATCTGCTTCTAACTCCGAAGACTATTACTACTACAATCCTCGTATTGATTTTAAGCTATTGGAGCTTTACAAGGAGGGTGTTATTTGTCTTACCGGCAGCAGCTTAGATGGTCTTGTGTCGTCTAGTCTGTATGATAAGGTTGGCACGGATGGAGAAGTAATTGAATCTGCTGCTCTATTTAAGGCAGACGGCATTGTGCGTCGTCTTTTGAAGATCTTTGATGCTAGTCATCTATTCTTGGAAGTTCAGAACACGCATTTGCCACAACAGGAAGTTATCAATGGTCGTTTGCGTTCCATTGCTAAAAAGTATGGTTTGCGTACCGTGGCTACTAACAATGTTCACTATGTTGAACCTCATGACGCCGAAGCACATAAGACTTTGTTAGAAATTGGTGTGGGTCAGTTTAATCGTGCTACGAGTACTGTTTTTACTGCTGAGGAATACTACCTCAAGTCACGTCAGGACATGGAGCGGCTTGGGTTCTTGCCAGAAGAACTAGATTTAACTTTGGAAATCGCCGAGCGTTGCAAGATTAACATTGATCTCAAGAAAAGACGTTTGCCTCGTTACGAGTTTGTTCCGGCAGGAACCAATGCATCAGAATATCTACGCAAACTGTCAAACGACGGCATGAGGGCTCTTGGTATTAATCCAAAAGCTGGCGATAGTTTTGAGACCTATCAGCAACGTCTTGACAGAGAACTAGCTGACATTGAAGAAATGGGATTTGTAGACTATTTCCTCATTGTTCATGATGTTGTATCTTGGGTACGTAAGCAAGGTGTTTTGTTAGGGCGTGGACGTGGTAGTGCTGGAGGTAGCTTGGTTAGCTATGCCCTGGGGATTACCGAGATTGATCCATTGGAATATGGTTTGATTTGGGAGCGTTTCTTGAACAAGGGACGTGGTGGCTTGCCCGATATCGACACTGACGTGCCGCGTTCTTATCGTCAAAAAGTGCTTGAATACGTTCGCACGCGATTTGGTGAAGGTAATGTCGCACAGCTTGTAACGCTTGGCGGTCTACAGGCTAAGGCAATCTTGAAAGAAGTTTTTAAGGTATACGGCATGCCGTTCGATGAGGCCAACAAAATTACGGCACTTGTACCTGCCAAGAATGACGAGCACGTACCCATTACTTTGCAAGAGGCCATTGACACTGTTCCAGGGCTTAAGGTGTATTACGATAAGTATACACCGTGGTTTAAGATAGCTCTTGCTCTTGAAGGATGTTACAAGAGCACTGGTATTCACGCTGCCGCAGTTGTGATTTCAGATATTCCATTTGCCCAAAGTCCTTATCCTCTTACGCGTTCTAAAGACGGTGATTTGATTTTTGGATGGGACATGAACACGGTAGACTCTCTTAGTCTGCTTAAGTTGGATATTCTTGGTCTAACGACCTTGGACGATATTCAGGTTACTATGAATCTTGTTAAGGAACGTCGTGGTATTCGACCTTCTCGTTCTACAATTCCATTGAATGATCCTGCTACTTGGGCCATGATTGGACAGGGGTTTACTGTTGGTGTTTTTCAAATTGAAAAGCAACTTGGTCGTACGTGGAGCAAGAATCTCCAGCCTGAGTTAATTGAACAATTAAGTGACCTTGTGTCATTGATTCGTCCCGGTCCTATGGAGTCTAACATGCACACGACATATCGTGGCGTGAAGATGCAAGGGCAAGCTCCTGCGTATATTCATCCTAAGCTAGAAGCTATTATGGGTGGAACGTTCTCTGCTTTGCTGTATCAAGAGCAGGTTATTGAAATCTGCAAACAATTGGCTGGCATGTCATTGATTGATGCTGACAAGGTACGCAAGGCAATGGGCAAAAAGAAGCCAGAAGAAATGAAAAAGTGGAAAGAACAGTTTGTTAGCGGCTGTTCTGTTAATGGTATTGAAGTTGTAACTGCCGAAGAGATATGGGGCTATATCGAGAAGTTTGCTGGATACGGTTTCAATAAGTCGCACGGTGTAGGCTATGCACTTTTGGCTTATGAGACTGCGTACTTCAAAGCAAATTATACTGTTGAGTTTTTGTGTGCCAAGCTTCGTCACGCGGATTCTCATCCCGATAAATTTGAACAAATGTCAGCACTTGTATATGATGGCAAGTTGTTTGGCATCGATATCGTACCTCCGCGTCTTAAGCACAAGAACAAAGACTTCGCTGTAATTGATGATCATAAGATTGCATTTGGACTTAGTGCCCTTAAAGGTGTTGGTCGTGCTGCAATTACAGAGCTAGCTAAGGTTACCGAAGACACGAAGACTTTTGACGACTTGATTTGGCGTGTACTTACCACTAGTACAAAGATTAACAGTGCAGTAATGTTGGCGTTGATTCGTGCTGGTGCATTCGACGATCAACAAGAACATCGCGTTGAGTGTGAAAGACGTTTCAAGCTATTAGAAGCCTTAACAGACAAAGAACGTGAATCGGTTCAAGCTCTTATCCCACATCAAGGCGATAAGCCGGATTGGGTTCGTATTATTCGTGCTATAGCTGACGAGACAAAAGTCCAGGTTATTAAAGATCGCTATGGCATAAAGATTCCAAACACTAAACGCCGCGAGGCTATTCGTACTCTCCTGTCAGATTATGACATGGGTGAGATTTTTGATAGCAAAGCACAGCGTATCGCCTGGGAGCAGTTCTATCTTGGTATTTCTCTTAGCGGCAGTGAAGCCGATATCTACAAAGCCAAAGATACGTGCATTGATCTAGTTCGCAATGGTGAAGCTGATACCATGTTTGAGATTGCTGTTTGCGTAGACGCAGTTCGTCAGATTACTACGAAAAAGGGAGACGCTATGGCTTTTGTTACCGCTCGCGACACAACGTACGTCATGGATAACATCGTGGTTTTCCCTAAGACGTTTGAAAAATCTAAGCACCTACTTGAAGAAGGTAGCGTCATTAGAATTAAAGGCAAGATGGATGATCGTGGTTCTTTAATTGCGGATCGTGTAGAGAGACTTCAATGAATTATGAATATGATTTTGTAGTGTTGCCGTTAAGCAACGAACAGAAGCAAGTCGTGCAAATGGGGCTTGCAGACGTTGATCAAATACACGCTATGTTGCGTACCTTAATTAACGAACGTACTGCTGATGGATGGGAGCCTTTGTATCCGTTTTCAGTGCCAGCGGTTTGGTTTCGTAGACCAAAGAAGAAAACCAGAAAAACTAGTTAACACGATGCTTACTTCAAGTATAATACATATACACAAATGACTGACAATGAACGAGACATTGAGGAGACTCTGAATACATATGCTCCTCTTGTGCGTCGCATCGCTAGATCCGCGTTTTACTCTTCTTCTGCTATTGATTTAAACGATCTCTGTCAGGTTGGTGAAATTGCCGTATTGCGTGCTATTAAGGCTTACGATCCATCTTGTGGCACCAACATAAAGTCTTTTGTAACGAGAGTAGTACGTCAAGACATATACAACGAAGCCGCTCGATTTATGGGTGTTTTTACAGTTGATCATCGAGTGACAAATCTTGCAGCTAAAGTTAATCAACTACACGTTACTGGACATACCGACGAACAGATCTTAGAAACCATTAATCATTCGTCTGGGCGTGCAATAGACCTTGAGCAAGTACGTGATCTACGAATTGCTTACAATAGACGAAATGTAGTCGTGTCTGACTTTGACAATACCCTTGACGAAGAGCAGATCGAAAAACGAACTATTTATGATCTATTGAACAGTATTGTATCTAACGACATAGAGCGTGTCGTTTTAGAGCGACGCATCATGGGAACGGCTGACGTGACCGCTGTAGCCGAAGCTTGCAATGTTTCGAATCGTAAGATCTATCAGATAGAGGGCGATCTTAAGGCCCGCATTAAGCATGCAATTGAGGATATGGTCGAATGAAAAAGCGTATTTTGTTTGTTGGCGAAGCTAGTTTTTTGAACACTGGCTTCTCTACGTATTACCGCGAGCTTTTACCTCGTCTTGCTGCAACTGGCAAGTACGAGATTGCCGAGTTAGGATCTTACGCACATCAGAACGATCCTCGTGTCCAAGGGTTTATCAAAGGACGCTGGAAGTTCTATGCTGTAATGCCTTCTACTCAAGAAGAAGCTCAAATCTTTAATCAGCCTTGTCCACATCCGCGAACTCGCGGCCAGAACACTAACCAGTTTGGCGAGTACAAGTTTAATCATGTTGTTGCTGATTTCAAGCCCGATGTTGTAATTGATATTCGTGACTGGTGGATGCTTGAATTCCAAGAGCGTAGTGTTTTCCGTCCTTGGTATAAGTGGATTGTAATGCCAACAGTGGATGCTGAACCTCAGGCAGAAGAATGGATTCAGACGTACGAAAACGCCAATATGGTGTTGGCTTACTCTGATTATGGCGTACATACGTTACGTCGTCAGAGTCATTTGCAGCCTAATGGTCGCCGTAAGATGCGTGTGTTCCCAAACGCTATGCGTCCTGGGGTAGATTTGGATACTTTTAAGCCAATGAACAAGGAGGAAGTGCGTTCTTGGTGGAACCTAAATCGGTCTATGCCGATCATTGGTACGGTCATGCGTAATCAGAGTCGTAAGCTCTATCCAGATTTGATCGATGGTTTCTCTCGCATGAAAGAGAAGTATAAGGGGAATGATGCGGTTGATAAGGCGGTTTTGTTGATTCATTCGTCTTGGCCGGATAACGCTCACTCATACGATTATCCTCGTCACGTTATGCGTTTGGATTCGTACGAATGGATGGATTATCATAACAAGGGAATTCGTGGCAGTATTTTACAGACGATGTATTGTCACGCCTGTAAGGAGCCTTCTGTTACATCCGCCATGAATTTGTGGGGTAAGCCAATTACCGAAGGACGCATTAAGCTTCCGTGTCCTCATTGCGGTAAGGTTGAAGCGTCGCCGCCGAACACAAACACTGGTTTTACACGCGAAACTTTGGCGAATTTGTACAACCTTATGGATTTGTATGTACAGTGTTCTATCTGTGAGGGTGATGGTATGCCTATTCAGGAAGCCAAGGCGTGTGGCGTACCTACTCTGGCAACTGATTACACTGCTATGCGTGAAAAGGGACGTTATCCTGACTACTCTCATTTTGAAGAACTAGGCATTACTGCTAAAAACTATACTTGCAATAAGGGCGGTGATGTTATTGATGTTGGTCGTTATTACTACGAACCAGAAACAAGCTGTAAACGTGCTCATCCGAGTATCGAAGATTTGGCTGACAAGATGTTTGCAATGATTAGTCGTCCAGACTACTTGAAACAAATGTCTATCGAAGCACGCGAGTGTGCTGTTGAAAACTACGATTGGAATACTCTTTGGAAGCGATGGGAGTATGTCTTAGACAACGTTCAGACTTTTGATCGTAACACTACTTGGGATAGTCCGATTTCAGAGTACGAAGAAATTAAACCTATCGATATTCCTGCTGGACTTAATGACGAGCAGTACGTTGAATGGCTTTACCTTAACGTACTTAAGTATCCTTCGGTTGATCCGCAGGGTGCCAAGACGTGGATACAAAACCTGCAAATGGGTGTGTCGCGTCAACAGTTGATGCAACAGTTTGTTGCAATTGTAAATCAGCAAAACGATGGATCTAAGTTACGTGACACGATTCGTCGTGAAGTTCATCATTTGACTACTGGTTCTGTAGTTCGCCGTCATGGTCAGGAGTTTGTATGAGAGTATTGTTTACTGGTCCCTTGCTAGACTTCTCTGGTTTTGCTCATGTGTCGCGTAATTTCTTACGCATGTTGACTGCGAGCGATAGACTAGATGTTATTGCTCGTCCTCTTAAGTACGACCAGCTTGATACGGGGCAAGATTTTATTGCACCGGAATGGATGGCGTCATTGCTAACCAAGCCACTTTCTGGAATTGAAATGGTCATTCAAATGACGACATGTAATACCGAGGCCGTACCAGTGCCCGGTGTTGTTAATGGCCTCTATACGTTCTTTGAGACCAATCGTTTACAGCCAGCTTGGGCAAGTAAAGCAAACGAGTTTGACTTTTTGATGGTGCCCTCGCGTGCTAACGCGGAAACTTTGGTAAAATCTGGTGTTCAAAAGCCAGTTCTAGTTGTTGCTCCACCTTGTGACGTGGATGAGTATAATCATTCTTACTCGCCATTCCGTATTGAAAACATTGGTAATCGTACTGTGTTTTACAACATTTGTCAGCTTAGCACCAAGAAGGGAATTGATACGCTGTTGCGTGCGTATTACGCGGCCTTTGCTGCCGTTCCTGACGAAGTGTTACTTGTGTTGAAGACATACGTAAACATGAGTGGTCGTCAGAATGATCTTGATATAGTCAAGCAATACATCAATACCGTAAAAACTCGTTGTCGTATTCCGACGCAAAATCTTCCTCCGGTACTACCTATCGTGTATACCATGAACGATAATGAAATTCATGGACTACACGAACGTGGTGATGCTTATGTTTGTGCTAGTCGTGCCGAAGGATGGGGCGTTCCGGTGTTTGATGCTTTAGCACACGGCAAGACGGTTATTTCGCCATTACATGGTGGCTTGGCTGACTTTGTAAAACGCGAGAATGCATTAGTAGTTGGCAGCATGCCGACGTTTTTCTACGATACACCGCATCCAGATCCGGGACTGTTTACTGGTGTTGAACAATGTTTTGAAGTTGCTCCCGTTGAATTAGCACTAACAATGCAACATTTCCATTTGTTGAAGCGTGGTGCTGACGCAGGTACTCTTGACGAAAAGAACGCTGGCGAATGGCAGTCCGTGTTGCTCAGACGCGAAAACGCTAAGACGATTGGCGTGCGATTGGATTACCGTGTTGTACACGAACCAGTAGTTGATCAGTTATTGGCTGTTCTTGAATCTTGGAAAACAACTGGCGTCGCACGCTTCTCGCAGCCTAGTGTTAAGCCGTCTCTTGAGGAATCACTATGAATCAACCTATGATCTATGTACCGCAGATGGCTTCTATTGCCGAGCGTGTAAACAGGCCAGTTCGTATTGTTCAGTGTATTCAAATGCACAACGAAGAAGAGTTTGCACCATTAGTGCTTTCTTCTATTTATGACGAAGTTGATCGAATCATTGTCATTGAGGGTGCCGTTGCCAATCGTCCAAACGCAACTCCGGACGGACATTCAACGGATCGTACGATTGAAATTCTTGCAGATTTCAAGAAGAACAAAGATCCCAAGAACAAGCTCGTGATTGTTTCAATCAAGAAGCCCTGGAAGAACCTAGAAGAAATGAAGCAAACCTTCTTGGACCTTTCTGTTCCTGGAGACTGGATTTTGATTAATGACGCAGACGAGTTTTATCGTCCGGAAGACATTAGACGTTTGCGTGTTGCCATTGATCGTAATCCTCATGCCTGTGAGTTTGTACCAAACTTCCTACATTTTTACAGAGATCTAGATCATATTGCTGTCCCTGGCCCAGAATGGCAGCCTCAGCATCAACGGGTCTTTAAGTACATGCGAGGAATGAAGTACAATAGTCATCCAGTTGTTACTGATCCTGCTGGACATTGTACGTATTTTTCTCCGCACTATCAGCATCGTCGAGTAATGTTAAATGACTTTTTTATTTACCATTACGGTTACGCTCGTCGTAACATGAACGACATTATGCATCAGAAGCAAGCTTACTACAAAAAGGAACTTGCTCAGCACGGTGGAGCGGATAAGAAGTTTGATCAAAAGATACACGATTGGTTCAATGGTACCGAGCCGGTACTCTTCTACGATGGTGAACATCCGGCTATCATTGGACACAAGTCTGTCGTTGCTCAACACTACGACCGTCCAAAGAATTGGCGTGACGATCCTTTCTATAAAAAGGTATTGGCTAACGAACCATATGGCAATATTTGGTTATGCATGACTCTTCAATCACAGCCTCACATGCATCATTACCATAATGGTATGGTGGTGTGATTATGCCCAAGCTTTCTTATCTCGTATCAACATATGATTCCGGAGCTTTCTTAGATGCTCATTTTGCCGATCTAATTGAGCGTCAAACAAACCCCGATTTCGAGATTGTAGTAGTTAATCCAGATTCTCCTGGTACAGATAACTTTATCGCTCAGAAATGGGCAGCTATTGATCCTCGTGTAAAGTACATCTACTACCATAAGCGTGAACCGTACGGAGCTTCCTGGCTCCGTGCATGGAAAAATGCTAGCGGTGAATTTGTCATGAATTCTAACACTGACGACTTTCATGAGCCACAGACTACAGAGACGGTCTATAAGCACATGAAACTAGCGATTGGGGTAATGAATACAGGCAAGAAGATTGGTTTTGGGTACGGCGGCATGACCGTTATCAAGCCAGGGGGACAAATAGTTGGACGTGGATTAAAGCCAAAGTTTGATTTCGAGCTTATGTCTCGTGAATGCTGGGCTGGTCCTCAGGTTATTTGGAGAAACGACGACGCTTTCAAAAACGAACTCGACTGGTCGCTCATGGAAAAAAGAGCCGCCGAGTACACTTCTGCCTACGATTACTGGCTTTGGCTTTACTTTATGAGCTTAGGATATCATGGGTACGTCATTCCTGAGTTGCTTACGGTTTATACTCAAAGACCAGACTCAATTGAGAACAGCAACAAGTGGCGAAATAATTGGGAGACTTATGCTGCCATTAGCGAGTTCTTCGGTCATAACTTTGATGGTCACTTAAAGCACGCTAAGGAGTTTCGAGACTTCTCGTCGTTGCCTCCAAAGGACGAATGGGTAGAACAAATGAAGACGGGGAAGCAATGGAAGGCTTGAACACAATTAGAGTTCTTCACTACCTCCCGAACTTGGGACTTGGTGGTACCGAGAAGACCTGTCAGTTGTTTTTTGAACACACTGGTAAAGACTTTGAGGTTGCCGTAGCCTATGAGACCAGTGGAGATTTGCGACGTTTGCCTGAATTCGAAAGAGTAGCTCGCGAACGCAAGAAGAAGTTGTATGCGATTGACTCGTATAGAGACTATTGTCCTGGAGTTAACAAACGCGTACCCGATCCTCTTGATCTTCAACGTCTCATTGATGATTTTAAGCCAGACATTTTACATGTATACCGTAGTGGCTATTCGGAATTTCCTGAGCCCGCTTTTCATGTATCAGTTCCACATACAGTTGAGACTAACGTCTTTGGTTTTTTGGATCAGAACTTTGCCATTAAGCGTACGCTATTTATGAGCAAGTGGCTGATGGAATATGCCTTGTCTAGAATTGCTCCTATTAGTCGTGGCTATGTTTTTAGGTCCAAGCGTTTTGATTTTGTGAACAATCCAGTTGAAGAGCCTTGCACGTTAGCACGTATGCATTTGGACGACAAGGCTATTTGGGTTGGTAGATGTGGGCGTCCCGACAACGGCATCTACAATGCGGTTAACGTAGAGGCCGTGCGTTTGCTTCGTATGCAGGGATATGACGTGCGATTTTTAGTAGTTGCCCCTCCAAGCAACATGGTAGCTGATTTGACTAGGTACGACATTCCCTTTAAAGTCATTGAGCCTACGGTTGATCCATTATTGCTTAGTATGTTTTACAACAGTATCGACATTTATGCTCACGCTAGAGCAGATGGCGAAACTTTTGGCGTTAATATTGCCGAAGCCATGATGCACGGTAAGCCTGTTGTTACTCATGTTGCGGTTCCGTCTTTTTCTGGAATGGGAGTGTTTCAGTCGCAGCTTGAATTAGTAGACAATGGTGTAACTGGTTTTACTCGTAACAATGATCCCGTTGATTACATGAATGCTTTAAAAATACTGATTGACGATAAGGCATTACGAGATTCTATGGGAGTTCGTGGACGCGAAAAGGCACTTCGTGAGTATCATGTTGGTGTTTGTGTAAAGAAGCTAGAGAACATCTATCGAGAGGTTGTTCATGAATAAGATTAGAGTCGTACATCATAGTAAGACTGTTGGTTACAGTGGTACTGATCGTACTGCTCAGCTTTTTTGTAAGTATCTATCGCGTAGCGAGAAGTATGAACCCTTTTTAATTTACAGACTTGACGACGCAGCTAATACTCGTCTAGATATCGCTCGTCAATGGCTGGGTGAGGATCACGTTATTGACTATAAATGGAATCCGGGAAAGACTGGTCGTCAGTCTCCTTTTATGCCCGAACACGACAACATGTATGAAGTGCTATCTGAGATCAATCCTCAGATTGTTCATCTGCATCGTAGTGGTTACGCCGAGTGGCCTGGGTTTCGTTATTTAGCTCCTAGAGCAAAGTGGGTTGAGACGAACATTTTTGGTTATAGAGACAACACTCCAGAGCGACAGATTGATTTGAATATTTACATTTCTGAATACATTCGTCAACGTGCTCTTGATGCCGGTGGTCACGATGGTCCAGTTCTTTACAATCCGGTTGAGCAGCCAGCTTTTGACATTACGCTTGCTAACAAGGAAGCTGCTCGTGAATCACTCTTGTCGATGTACAAGATTCCTCATAATGCCGTTTTGCTTGGTCGCGTTGGCCGTCCCGATAACTTTGATCCTATTTCGTTGCGTGCTTTTGCTGTACTTGAAAAGATATGTCCTGAGGCGTGGTATGTCGTAATTAACCCTTGTGAGGGTTGGTATCAAGAAGCTAGTAGACTTGGTATTAAGAACATTCGGTTTGGCGGTCCTATTATAGATGATCGTCAGTTGTCGGAATTCTATTATGGCCTTGACATTTATGCCCATGCACGTCATGATGGAGAGTGTTGTCCTTGTAACATTCAAGAGGCAATGATGCATGGTCTTCCAGTTGTGTCACACGAGAGCGGCATTTACAACGGTCAATCCGAAATCATTGGAGACGCTGGTTTCGTAGTTCCTATTGGAGATCATGAAGCATATCGTGACGTTCTAGTTAACCTCGTTAACGATCCAGAAATGGCGACCGAAGACGAGAAGGGACGTGTACGGCTACGCGATTACTTTGGACGTGCCGCTCGTCGTCGTGCTATGCGATATTTTGAAGCTGAAACGATTACTAAGCAATTAGAACAATTCTATGACATGGTATTAAAATGAAACTGAATACTATTGTATTAAATAACTGGGAAAAGAATATTGACCTTGCTTTAAAAACGGGTAAGGGGCGTTTTGGTGGTTGTACTTTTGTATGTGATATTTTTGCTTATAAGAAGATTATTGACATGATTAGAAAAGGTCAATATAAGAAAGCTTATAATTTTGCATATGATCTAGATACACATGCCAGAGAACAGATTCCTATGACTATTTGGTCTTTTTTGGACACCCATGAAGATAATTAGTTTTTCGCTTTGGGGAAATGATCCTAAGTATTGCATTGGAGCTTTGCGTAATGCGGAGTTAGCTCAACGTATTTATCCAGATTGGATTTGTCGGTTTCATGTTGCTAATACGACAGTAAATTTTCCCTCTGTTGTATTTCAATTATCAGACATGCCAAACGTCGAAATTGTTAAACTTGACAATTATCGTGCTAATTGGGGTTTGATGTTGGCTCGTTTAGAACCAGCTAGGGATGATAATGTTGAAGTCATGATCAGTAGAGATTGTGATTCTCGTTTATCTCAAAGAGAAAAATTAGCCGTGGACGAATGGCTTGCAAGTGATAAGTTATTTCATACTATGCACGATCATCCATTTCATTCTGTACCTATTTTAGGCGGCATGTTTGGTTTAAAGTGTCGTAATATTCCTGCTATTGAATTTCCGCATCAAGCCCACGAGTGGTTTATTCAACACGAAGAAAGATGGCAAGTAGATCAAGATTTTTTAACCCAAAAAGTTTGGTCTATCGTAAAAGATTCTTGCATGAATCATGACGATTTTTATCGTCACATTTGGGGCGGTAAGCCATTTCCTAGTCCACGTAACGGACTAGAGTTTGTTGGTCAGGTCTTTGATGAAAACGAAAACACTGTTGCAGAACACCTAACAGCATTAGCAAAAGCATTATGAAAGCATTGTCATTTGATGATATCTCACTTGTGCCGCGATACAACAATATCGCGTCCCGTAAGGACGTTGACACTAGTATTCAGTTTGGTCCATCGAAGTTGCGTATTCCTGTTTTGTCTTCAAACATGGATACTGTGACTGGAGCCGTAATGGCCAAAAAGATGTACGAACTTGGCGGTATTGGTTTTCTTCATAGGTTTTGTACCATTGAACATAATGTTGAAATGTATCTTGCTAGTACGACACCGTTTGCTTCGGACACGGTTCGTCGTGCTGTAGTGTCTCTTGGTGTTAATGAGGGTTTGAATCGATTTAAGGCTTTATATAGAGTTGGTGCTCGTTATTTTTGTATCGATATTGCACATGGTCATTCTCAAGCTGTAGGCGATACAATTAAAGCTATTAAGGAATTTTACGGTGATGCTTATGTAATCGCTGGAAATGTTTGTACAGTTGATGGAGCACTATTTTTGACTGAATGTGGAGCAGATGCTATTAAGGTTGGCATTGGTCCAGGGAGCGTTTGTACTACTCGTCTTAAGACTGGCTTTGGTGTTCCTCAATTTACTGCTATTAGAGAATGTCGAAATGTCGGTGCGTTTATTATTGCCGATGGTGGTATTCGTACGCCGGGCGACGCTGTAAAGGCTTTTGTAGCTGGGGCTGATGCTGTTATGTTGGGTGGCATGTTGTCTGGTACCGACGAAACCCCTGGTGAACTAGTCCAAGATCGTAAGCTAGACGGAACACCCATCGCTAGTTATCATAAGTCATTTCGAGGAATGGCATCAAAAGAAGCTCAAGAAGATTACATGGGTTTCATGAACGACTGGAAGACAGCCGAAGGTATCGAAATTAAGGTCAAGGCTAAGGGGCCAGTAGAAAATGTATTGGCTGACTTAATGGGTGGCATTCGTTCTGGTATGACATATTGTGGTGCAAACAACCTACGTCAACTGCGTGAACGTGCTGATTGGGTTGAAATCACGGCGTTTGGTCGTGCAGAAGGATTGCCACATGGAGAAGGAAGACTATGAAGATCCTGGTTTCATACAGAGGCATTCCTCAGTCTCCAGGTTGGGCGACTGGCGATATGGTTGTCAAAGCGTTTCGTGCTTTGGGGCACGAAGCTTATCCGTTTGCCAAGTTCTATCAAGAAAATCGCTGGGTTCCCGAACGTCCTTTATTGGACGAGCACGAGTGGGACTTAATTCTTTTTATGGAATGCAACGACGGAGATCCGCAATATACGGAGCTACGTGTAACACGAGCACGTAAGACTGCTTGCTGGCTTTTTGACACGAGTTATCATCAAGATCGTTATCGTAGACTTGTGGATTACTTCGGTTTCAATCACATTTTTCTAGCTAATCCTCTGACTATTCAAGAATACAAGGTATGGGGTTATGACAATGTACACTATCTCCCTTATGCATGCAGTCGTGAATTACCTGTACGTTCATTGGAATATCCCAAGTCCCGTGACGTGGTGCTTGTTGGTTCTATTCGGGACGATAGGATTGCTTTGGCTCGCGGCCTCAGTGGGCATGGTGTCAATCTAGAATTGGTTGGTGGCGTCTTCCGCGAACAATACATTGATGCCTTGGCGTCCGCTAAGATCGTTGTCAATCATAATCCCGAGGCTGGTCGTGGACTTCTAAATATGCGATTCTTTGAAGCTCCGGCGGCTGGTGCATTGTTGTTTACAGAACACGTTGATAACGAATGCAATTTAGAATACGGCCTACAGCCAATCGCGTTTCCCTATGAATCTCTAGCAGAAGCCGGAGCATTCATCAAGCAGTTCATCAGTCAACCGGAGCATCTACTAGACATGCGACGTGTTGCACAGGAACGTGTATTCGAATATCATACGTACGACAATCGTTGTCGCACGCTTCTTGAAACGGTTTTTCCAAATGAAAGAATCTGATACTATTAGCGTTTTGGTTTGTGTTCATAGTCGTGATCGTGAACATGATCGTCTTTTACAGCGTGCCTTAGAGTCGCTTGTAAGACAGACGTATTCCAATTTTGAAACCATATTAGTTCTTGATGAGTGTTGGGAAGATACTAAGGGGCTTGTTGAAAGCTACGCAGAAGTTCTCAACATGAGAATCTTTGAACGTCCACACAAGCAGGGGTTAGCTATTGCAAAAAACTTTGGTTTAGCACGATGCGGTGGCGATTGGGTTGCGTATCTCGATGCTGACGATCAATGGCTTGAGTGCAAGCTTGAAATTCAACGTCAGTGCATGATTGATATGCCGGAAGCTACTGATTTTTGTGGTACTGAAGCATGGGACTTGGACGAGCAAGGAATGCGTCCTAACTGCTTTAAGGTAGGTCAATATCAAACACACGAACAAATTGCAGCACGTTTGTTGCACGAAAATGTCATGTGTCATGGTAGTATGATGATTCGTAAGTCAGCTATCGATACTTTGAATGGCTATTCTGAAAGTCGTTCTTTGCTCGGTAGAGAAGATTGGGATTTGTGGCAGCGTGCCGTCCGTGCGGGATTCCGTTTTTACAAAGTTCCCGAACGTCTCTATGTCTATTCGCTCGGAACGAGCGTTCCTCGCTAACATGAAAAACGTACTGTACGTAGGATTGATGTACAACTATGGAAAGCCCCAGGAGGGCTATTCGTACGAGTATATGAACATTGAGGCTGGGTTCAAGGATTGTGCTCAGCGTGGTATGTTTGAAGTGGATTACTGGCATCCGGATAAAGCTCAGGCTGTGCCGATTGTAACCGAATACGATGCCATCTTCCATGTCGCCTTCAATGAATCACTCGACCTACCTGAGGGCGTTGCGAAGCTAGCCCTCAGACAAGACATTCCCGTAATTCAATGGGACTGTGATTCGTCATGGAGATTTTCAAGCTGGATCTTGCCGCGTAAAGATCGCGTGAGTCATTTCGTAACCACACATTCTGCTACAGTACCGTGGTATCAACAAAATGGCATGAAGGTTATTCGATCACAGTGGGGTGGTTCTCCTCTGTATAAGAGGGAGTCGCTTAGCAAGATCTATGACCTGAGTTTTGTTGGTCAGAAACATGGCCGAATGCCAGATGGTCGTTTCTTGCGTTCAGAGATTGTTAATGCACTTATGGCCGCAGGCTTACGTGTTGATCTCTTCGGCAATTATTGGGATGGATATCAAAACTGGCACGGCTATGCTACTCATTTCGAGACGATCATTAATGCCTTTAACGAGAGTCGTATCTGTTTAAACTTATCGAATCCTTGGCATCACAATACTATGCCACAAATCAAGGGGCGTCATTTTGAGATTCCTCAGGTTGGTGGTTTTCAGTTATGTACGCCCGCTGACGATTTAGAGTCATACTTTGTCGAAGACAAAGAAATTGTGATTGCACGCTCGATAGGAGAGCTTGTAGAAAAAGCACGTTACTACCTTGATCATGAGCAAGAACGCGAAATAATTGCTGAGGCCGGTTATCAGCGTATGCTTAAGGAACATCAGTGGCACCATAGACTTGAAGCATTGTTTAAGGAAGTTGGTGTATTATGAGCGATTGTTTTTGGGAAGGCTTTGACGCTTTTAAGAGTGGTCATGACATTAATCAAAATCCGTATCCAGAAGATGCTCCTGAACACGAAGAATGGCGGGATGGTTGGTTAGCTGGAGACATGGATCAAAATCTAAACGAAGAGGACGATACAAGGCCGTGGTAAAAGGATACAACAAATTTAAGGGTACTCTTGACAATCATGACTTCATGACTCAAGAGCACATTGCGGGTTTTTTACGAAACCATAGAACTGGTACTGATAACCTGGGGCGTCAGACGTTGGCTCGTATTGTTGCAACGTACGACAATCCTACCGTTGTAGACGCTGCGTGCGGTACTTGCGTTAATTGGGAGGTTTTAAAGAACGCTGGAGTTCGGTGTCAATACACGGGCGTTGATCGCACCGAAGGCATGCTTGCCGAGGCGGCTCGACGTTATCCTGAAATCAAATTACTCCCAGGATACGTTCAAGAGTTACCATTGCCTGATGGTGCGAGTGATATCGTAATCATGCGACACATCTTGGAACATTTACAAGAGGGGTACGAGAACGCTATCCGTGAAGGTTTACGTGTAGCTTCAAAAGAACTTATTGTTGTGTTTTTTCTTGATCCTTCTGATGCAAACGAAGACAAGATAGAAGAGTCTCAACCAGATGAAAATGGCTGTACTTACTGGTGGAATACATATAGCTGGTCCAAATTCACCCAATTCATTGCTGAACTTGGGCTCCAAATGAAGGTAGGACACGTTATTACTCCAGGAGCCGCACATGCCGACACAATCGTACGTATCATCAAATGAAGCTCAATCTTGCTAGCCACGGGGATGAGATCCCTGGATACATCAGTGTGGACTTCGATCACCCGACCGCTCAGGTGCGAGCGGACGTGACCGATCTTCCGTTTTCCGCCGAATCCGTTGACGAGATCTTGGCGTTTCATATCCTAGAGCATTTCCGTGCTGGGGACTATGAGCCACATTTGTCCAATCCACTCAATCCCAAAACGGCTAAGCAAGCTCTTGTGGAATGGCAAAGAGTTTTGAAGCCGGGTGGCAAACTACAAATCAAAGTACCTGATTTCGAAAAGATTGTTTGGCTCTATTACAATTTTCCACAATGGACAAGGGCTGAGTCTTCGGTTAACGCACCATTTGGTAACTATTCTGATTGGATTGTATCTAATGGGCAACATCAGTGTCTTTTTAACAAACAAACCATGAAGAGACTGCTCGAAATGACTGGCTTTACGCGTATTGAATTTGTTGACGGCGATCCTCAAGCGGTCGTTAGTCGTACTAATCTTGAAATGCATGTCGTGTGTTACAAATGAAGCTACTCGATTTTCGTTCAAACTATACTAGTCAATGTGGACAAGATGGTGTCTTGGCCAAGGTGTTTGATGTTCTAGGTATTCGTTCTGGATACTGTGTTGAGTTTGGAGCCTGGGACGGACTATATCTTTCTAACACAAGACAATGGTTACAGAGTCCGCAATTCTCTGGCTGTCTCATTGAGGGCGACCATGTTCGGTTTCAAGCACTCAAAAAGCTTTACGGTACACGAACAGACGTGCATACCATTAATACGTTTGTAAGTATTGATGGTGAGAATTCGTTAGATAGTATTTTGCAACGCGTTGGGGCACCAGTTGACTTTGATTTGTTGTCAATTGATATCGATTGCGACGACTATCATATTTGGAGTTCGCTGCAACATTTTAAGCCTAAGTTAGTTCTTATTGAAACAAATCCGTACATTCCATTTTACGTTGAGTATGTTCAAAAGAAGAACCTAGGTCGTTATCCAATTGGGGCAAGCGTTGTTAGCATGTACAAGTTGGCCATTGCTAAAGGGTATCAGCCTATTTGTTACATTGGACACGACTGGTTGTGTTTACGCAAAGATCTACTACCTGCGTTTGATCTTGATACTATGGCTTGTATTCCAATGTTTTTAGCCGGATCAGATGTTCGCAACAACGATCTCATGGCTCATGGAAACATTATTCCGTTGCCTACTGGTCCAGCAAGTGAGCGGCAAGTCAATATCAACGATATCGTTTATCGTGGTATTGCACCATCCTTTGAAGAGTTCGCACAAGAATTTCGAGTTTTGACTTCACCGAGTGATTTTGCCAGTCTCCTTTAAAGCATAATAAAAGGCAAAAATTACTCAACACATTACCTATTTGAGGACATAATACAGTTATGCGAGTTTTGGTTACTGGTGGCAATGGGTTTGTAGGTAAGCACGTCGTGAAAGAGCTTAAGGCTCGTGGTCATGATGTTATTGCCCCCACTAGACAGGAAATGCCTCTTTTGATTCCGAGAACATGGCTTCCGAATAAAGACAACTCCGATCAAATGTGCTATAGCGGTGCTTATGGTATAGCTATTGATTTTGTACAGCGTAAGATTGACGCTGTAGTACACTTAGCCGCTACGTGTGGGGGCATTGGAATCAACAAAGACAATCCAGGTCGCTTCATTTATGAGAACCTTCAAATGGGCATTAACGTCCTAGAAGGAGCACATCTTGCCAACGTCAAGAAGGTTGTCAATCTCGGTACTGTATGTGCTTATCCGAAGTTTACTGAAATTCCATTTCGAGAAGATGACATCTGGAATGGTTATCCCGAAGAAACTAATGCTCCATATGGTATCGCCAAGAAGACCGTCATGGAAATGGGTATTGCCTACGCGAAGCAATACGGCATGAATGTGACCAACCTTGTGCCCGTCAACATGGCGGGTGAGTTTGACCACTTTGACCTTTACAGCAGTCACGTCATTCCGGCTATCATCAAGAAGTTTGAGGCTCCGTTGGTCGATGAGAAATGTCAGTTTGATTTCTCTCCTCAGAACTATCCCAAGAAGTATGTAGAGCTTTGGGGAACTGGCCGTGCGTCACGCGAGTTTTTGTATGCTGGCGATTGTGCGAGAGCCATCGCCCTCAGTCTTGAGAAGGATACAGGACCGGAGCCTATCAACCTCGGCACCGGCCAAGAGATCACCATTCAAGCACTTGCTGAATTGATTAAACGTATTGGTGGATACGACGCCGATATCGTATGGGTATCGTCCAAGCCCGATGGACAGCCGAGGCGTTGTCTCGATACAAGTCGTGCTAAGCAAGTTTTGGGGTGGGAAGCTATTACTTCGATTGAAGAAATTCTAGAAAAGACAATTAGTTGGTATAGAGCACAATGAGTAAGACAGCGATTATTACTGGTGTTACGGGTCAAGACGGTTTCTATCTTACACATTACCTGCTTGGGTTAGGATATCGCGTTGTTGGATTACTCCGTCGCACGTCTCTTCCTACCGATGGAAGACTGCGTACTTTGATGGGTAGTCCTAATCTACACTTGGTTAATGCTGACATCACTGACATTTCAAGCATTCAACAAGTAGTGCGTCAGTTTAAGCCACATGAATTCTATCACTTGGCGGCACAAAGTCATGTTGCTATGTCGTGGAAATATCCTTTAGCTACTTCTGAAATCACTGGTCTTGGTGTTCTCAATTGCTTAGAAGCTATTCGTACAGAAGCTCCGGAGTGTCGCTTCTATTTTGCTGGAAGTAGTGAACAATTTGGTAATCCCATTTTCGAGGGCAAGACAAAGGCCCTTAATGAGGATTCTCCTATGGAACCGGAATCGCCTTACGCGGCTGCAAAGGTCTTTGGTTTCAATATGTCAAGAGTGTACCGTAGGTCGTTCAATATGTTTGCGTCCTGCGGTATTTTGTTTAACCACGAATCCCCCGTTCGTGGAGAAGAGTTTGTAACACGTAAGATCACGAAAGGTCTTGCTCGTGTAAAATGGGGATTGCAAAGTCATGTTGAATTAGGCAACATGAATGCGTGCAGAGATTGGGGATTTGCTGGTGATTATGTGCGTGCTATGCACGCAATGCTACAGTACGACAAGCCTGATGATTTTGTTATTGCAACTGGCAAAGCCTATAGTGTCAATATGTTTTTTGATACTTGCTGTTTGTGGTTTGAATTAGATAGAGAAAAGGTCTATCGAAACAATCCGGCATTTAATCGTCCGAAGGACGTTGAGGTTTTACTTGGAGACAGTACTAAAGCTACTAACTTGTTAGGTTGGGAGCCTACGTGTGACTTCTATAATCTTGTTGACAAGATGTGTAGATACGATTACCACTTGCAGTCGCCAGATAGCTTGCAATCTCGCATGGCAGATGAATATCTTTTCTAGGAGTTTAGTATGAAGAAACCTGATAATGAAGAACATAAGATTACGGATCGTGAAAAGCGTGCGTGGCAGACTGGTAAGAAAAGACCTGCTCGTCGAAGACCAAGTTTGACTACTGCTCAGCGTATTGAATTCTTGGATCTTGTAGCTCGCATGGCTCCCGCTTCCGAGTTTGAGCGTAAGTTGAATTTGACATCGGGAGACGTTGAATTTTACAGTAACGAACTGAACGTAAAAAGCCAACAAGAAGCACGTCGCATGCATCGTCAAATGAAGCATGAAAATAAAGAGCTTATTGAGGCTAAGGCCATAGCCGAAAACAAGAAAGTACGTGAAGCTGAGGCCACCGCTCAGCAGCGTCTTGATGAAATTGCTGCCCGCAGAGAAGCTGTTCGTCCTGTTAAAAAGCCCGATGTGCTGGCTATCAAAACAGAAGACGCCGAACGTCAACGTCGTCTAGCTGAACAACAGGCGAAGACAGATGTTCCTGCAAAAGAATGGCAATTGCCTGTCGAAGGAACGGAAGCTCAGCGTCACGAACAAATTGATCGTTTTCGTCGCGAACTCTTGTATCATGGCTTTTCTTTTGTTCGCAAGAAGTACAACGCTACTAATGCACAAATCAAGTTTGAAGCCCAACGTCTTGGTCTAAAGATTAATTGGGAAGTTGTGCGTAGATGAAGTTTACCAAAGATGCATTAGAAGAGCTTTACGACTCTATGTCCATTGATGAAATGGCAGAGCATCTTGGTATGGCGAAATCTACTCTGTATTACCACATGCGTAAACTAGGCGTGCAGCGTCGATCTAAGAGTGACGCACAAGCGAGACACCTTGAGCATTCGCCACATCAGCGTGTTGGCAAGTCTCATTCTGATAAAACAAAAGAACGGATTGCTAATGGTACACGCGAGTTTTGGGAATCAGAACGTGGTCAAGAGCAAAAGAAAGCGTTGGGAGACTTACGTCGTAACGAGTGGAAAGATCGTTCGCCCAAACAGCGTCTAACTGTTCTTGATAGACTACAATCGGCAGCAAGGCCGGTACCAGGAAGCTTGTCTAAGTTTGGTCTTAAATTGGCTGACTTTTTGCAGAAGTTCGAGACTGTTCAAACCGGAATCAGGTTGACGCCGAGTCATGTCTCTGATATCATTCTTGAAGATCGCAAGGTGGTCGTAGAGCTACTTTTGCCAATCAGTGTTTATGGTGAAGAACAAGAACACAAGATTGGGAATCGTTATGATCGTCTTGTTTCTGAACTTGGTGACGCTGGTTACAGGGTCGTGATTGTGGAAGACCGTTCCAATTCTTTGTCAAGGGCTCGGTGTCAACGAGTCTATGACGAGCTTGTTTCTTTTTTCGAACAGAAGACTTTACAACACACGAGAATCGTGTCATAATTTGAACATGACTGAGAACAAATCAAGACGTGGGACTAATTGGGAACAACAGCTACGCGATAATGAGAAGGCTCTTCGTCGCGAAGAAAACGAGGAAATTTCTGTTGTGCTCTTGGCTGGTTTACAGCGATTAGCGGAAGAAGCTGGTATTGTATCGTCTGATTGCGATATTCGAACGCCGTCTGACTCAATGGTACAAGCTATTTACCGTGTGACTTTTACGGACGGTACAACCTGGGTTGGTACAGCAGATTGCAACGCTAAAAACACCAAGGGGCGTTACTTGCATTATCCAACCGCTGTTGCCGAATCGCGAGCAGAAGCACGTTGTCTTCGTAAGGCTCTAGGTATTCGTATGTTGTCTGCCGAAGAGCTTGGACTACGCGAGGGCTTTGGTTCAATTGAAGCTTCGCCATCCGGTAAGGCTGACTCACAAATGATTGCAGCTATTACGAAGCTGTGTGAAACTCGTGGCGTTGTTGCTGCTGCCGTTCTAGAAGAAGTGATTGAAGATCAAGAACGTGCTTCATCGATTTTTGAATTGTCCGAACTAACCACGTTAGAGGCACAACGTGCCCTTGCGTGGCTTAATGAACAAGTAACAAAGAAGACTGGTCAACAGTCGGCTAAATCTTCTCGTGATGCTCGTAAGGCTGAATTGACTGCAAGATTGGAGAACCAATGAAAGTACGATATACGTCAGGTGATGGTCGTTTGAGTGTTGAGGTCGAGGGCGAAAACCAAAAGAGCGTGTTCGGTGAAATCGCACGCTTTCAAGAAGTTTTTGAACATACTATTTGTGGTAAGTGTAATGGTCAAGATCTTCGCTTCGTTGTTCGTAACGTTAGTGACAATGACTTCTATGAAATCCACTGCGTAAATCCCAAGTGTCGTGCTCGTCTTGCATTTGGTCAACACAAGGGCAAGGAAGGTACTCTATTCCCGCGTCGTAAGGATGATAGCGGTGGATGGCTACCGAACGGTGGTTGGGTAAAGTTCAATCCGCAAACTGGAAAGGAAGAATAATGACGCTTTCTTTTGACGAATATCAATTACAGGCAGCAAAAACTGCTGTTTATCCTAGACAGTTTGTTTTGACGCATGGTCAAGAAACCACACCGGGGGCATCTTGTATTTATCCTGTCTTTGGTTTGTGTGGTGAAATTGGTGAAGTTTGTCAAGTTCTTACGGATAGACTTGGGTTGTCTGTAGATCTTGAAAAAGAATGCGGCGACGTGCTATGGTACATTGCTGCAATTTGTTCTGATCTATCTATCAAAATGAGTCAAGTTGCTGAATGTGATACGTTTGAGGCTTTCGCACACGGTGCATGGGTTGTTAGTCCGTTATCTACAGCCGGTATTTTACAAGAGCTTTTTATTGCCGCAGGTACCATTGCCGAAGCAACTAAAAAGACTATACGCGATTCAGGTGGTATAGTTACGCCAGAACGTTTAAAAGTAATTGTTGCCGCACTAAGACGCGTTTTGGTAGCTCTTCGTTCAATTTGTATTCACAAGAGCTTGAATATTGCAAGTGCTGCTAATGGCAACCTTGCTAAATTAGCTGCTCGTGCTGCAAAGGGTACGATTCAAGGAAGTGGCGATAACCGATGAGACGTGTCGGCGGCAAAACTGCGGACATGCGGATGTTTAAATGTCCGCAGTGCAATAAACTACGCATGGTGCGTCCTTTTGATCACGTAGTTAGTACGGAGACTCGCGAGTACAAATCGCGTGACGGTAATACTGTAACTCTATTGATTGATGTTTGTGATCACTGTAGGGCGAGTAATTACAGAAAGCATTTCGAGCATTCGCAAGCTGACGTAAGACGTATCATGAAAGCGATCAAAGATCAAAAACAACTTGAAGGCGAATCCTTAGAAGATCTTTTGTAATGGCTCAACATAGCAACTATTGGTTCGGTACGTGTCCAACGAGACATCTAGTTACCGCAGGGCTGGTTCGTAACGTTGATGTTTTAATCATAGGTGGTGGTATAGCTGGCGTAAGCGTACTCTATCAACTATTACAAGCTGGCATTACTAACGCATATCTTGTAGAAGATTCGACCATTGCCTTTCATGCGTCTGGTCGTAGCAGTGGTCAGCTAATGATGCGTGGAGCTAAGCTGTTCTCGCAAATGCTTAAGGAAGAAGGACTTGAGTACTTGCAGTTCATGCTAGACAACAATAAACGCTTTCTTAGTGGTTTGCGTAACGTATCTTTTGATACCGATCTTCGTGATACTGGTGGTTTGCGTTTAGCTGTGTCTGAAAAGGAATTCGACCTTTTAAAAGAAGAGGCCGATTTTTTGAACACGCACGCCAACATTAGTTGTCCTGTACTTACGTCAGATCAAATACAGGGTTTATTACCTAACACGAATTGTATCGGTGGTATCTATGTACCTATAGAAGCAACCTTTAATCCGTACAAGGTTGTAAACGGGATGCGTGAGTTTATTGAACGCAAAGGACCGAGAGTCCTTACAGATTGCCAAGTTACGAACGTCGTTCGAACTGACGATGATAGTTTCAGTGTTTCAATTCGACACAAAGGAACTATCAAGGCCAAGAAGATAGTGTATTGTACGAACGCATATACACCAGAACTTGTACCAGAACTATCTCGGACCATGATTGGTTTTCGTGGACAGATGGTTGCAACAGATTTCATTCCCGAAGAATTGTTGCAAGCACTTCCTCAGTCTAGTGTCTCTTGTAATGACTGTAATGAGTATTGGCGTCTTCATAGCGGACGCTTACTTGTTGGCGGCATGAGACACGCTGTTCGCGGTAATCAGTTTAACATTCTAGAAGATGGCGAGGTCAGTCCTGCTGTTTATGACAGGTTGCGTGATTTTGTAAATCGCACGCTGCCTATTGTCAAAGACGTAAAGTTTACGCACACTTGGTCTGGTATCATGTGTGCTACGCCAGATCAAATGCCGCTTATTGGTGTGTTGCCAAATCGACCAGATGAATACATTTTTGGTGGTTTTAATGGATACGGTTTTGGGCACGCATTACAGGGCAGCGTCATTATCAAAGACTTTATCACCCAAGGTGAGTCTTCGTGTGCTGGCGTAAGTTTGTTTAATCCTGCTCGATTCACGGAGAATTAATAGATATGTTTGAAATTGCAACACCTTCGTTTCATTTGCCTGAGTCTTTCATTACTGCGTACAAGGGAAAGCAACCTGATTGGGGGCCTCTTGGTTACTTTACTTTTAAGCGTACTTACGCTAGAGTAATAGAGCATGAAAATAGAACGGAAGAATATTGGGAAACGGTACGTCGCGTTGTAGAGGGTACTTTTTCTATTCAGAAGAATCATTGTAAGCGTAATCATTTGCCTTGGGATGAACGCAAGGCTCAGCGTACAGCTAAGCGTATGTTTGAATTGATGTGGGACTTCCGGTTCCTTCCGCCTGGACGTGGTTTGTGGGCGATGGGAACTAAGTATGTACAAGAACGTGGTGGAGCTTGTCTCAATAACTGTGCTTTCGTTAGTACGATTGATATTGATAAGAATGCCGCCAAGCCTTTCTTGTTCTTGATGGACATGAGTATGGTTGGTGTTGGGGTAGGCTTCGACACAGCGGGTGCTAATAAGTGCGAAGTTTTGACACCTAATGGTACTGTTGAAGTAGTAGTTGAAGATAGTCGCGAAGGATGGGTTGATGCTCTTCGTGTATTACTAGAAGCATTTACTAAGGGCGGTCCATTGCCGTCTTATGACACGAGCCTCGTGCGTAAAGCAGGAAAACCTATTGCTGGTTTTGGTGGAACCGCTAGTGGTCCTGAGCCATTGATTGAAATGCTCAATGACATTCGAGCAATTCTTGAGGCTAGAATTGGCGAGTTCTTAAACTCTGCTGATATCGTAGACATTGGCAATTTGATTGGTCGTTGTGTTGTTGCCGGTAATGTAAGACGCTCTGCTGAAATTGTTTTCGGCGACCCCAATGACGAAGTGTTTTCGCTTTTGAAGCAAGACAAAGAAAAGCTCATGCATCATCGCTGGGCTTCAAACAACAGTATTTTTGCACAAGTTGGCATGGATTACGAATGGCACGCTCAGCAAACTGCTGTCAATGGCGAGCCGGGTTACATGTGGCTTGACAATGCTCGTGCCTTTGGTCGTATGAAAGATCCTGCTGACTGGAAAGACAAGGATGCCGTTGGTGGAAACCCATGTTTAGAACAGACATTACATAACTATGAATTGTGTACATTGGTTGAAACCTTCCCTTCTAGACACGCTAATCTTGATGAGTATCTTGAAACTCTAAAGATCGCTTATTTGTATGCGAAGACCGTAACTCTTGTGCCCACTCACTGGTCAGAAACAAACTCAGTGATGGCACGCAATCGCCGCATTGGCTTGAGTCAGTCTGGCATCATTAAGGCTTTCGGTCGCCACGGTCGTCGTGAGATTTTGCATTGGTGTGATCGTGGTTACGAATTCATCAATGGTCTTGATGTTCAGTATTCAAATTGGATGGGTATTCCTCGTTCAATCAAGAAGACTTCCGTGAAGCCGAGCGGTACTATTAGCTTGTTGCCGGGTGAGCCTCCGGGTATTCATTATCCGCACTCTGAATACTACATTCGTCGTATTCGCGTAGGCGTGCATTCTGTTTTGTGGCGTCTTGCCGAACAGGCTGGGTATCATGTTGAACCAGCCGTTGGTCAAGAAGATAGTACGATGGTTGTATCCTTCCCTATTAAAGAAGAATTCTTCGTACGTTCTAAAGACGACGTTTCAATTTGGGAGCAAGTTGCTAATGCTGTTGCTTATCAGCGTTTTTGGGCCGACAATCAAGTATCGATTACGGTTACATTCTCGCCGTCTGAAAAAGCAGACATCAAGCACACGTTAGAGCTTTACGAAGACGCTCTCAAGGGCATTTCTTTCTTGCCGATTGAAGAGCATGGATATGTTCAAGCACCGTACGAAACGATTACGGCTGAACAGTATCTAGATATGACAAGAAACCTTAAACCGATTGATATGAACGCTTCGCTAGAAAAGGCGGCGGCTCCTAAGGGTTGCGACGGAGAAACTTGCGTAATTTGATTGACAGTTGTATACCAACTGCGTATAATTAAGCTACTATGAGTCAACCTACGCCTCGTGAGAAGTTTGTACTTACCTTTCCCCATGATGAGAAGGGTCAAGAAATTCAATTCCGTTTCATGCTAACTCTTAGCAAGAAACTTAGTGTCAAGATTGGTGAAGAAACCATTCAGGAACGTCTTGTTAGAGCCCTTGGTACCTTGGATGGTATTGATGGCATGGCTTTTGGTGCCGGTCGATATACTGTTGAAGTAACCGTTGCTCGTACCTTTGACGCACAAGAAGTCTTGACGGAGTTAAAGGCTCGTCTTGAAAATGATGTTTTAAGTGAAATTATTCGTCCACCCGTCTTAATGTCTTGATTGTTCTTCTAGGAATACAACATGTTTTTAGCACTGCTTCTTTGTTTAACGCAAAATTGGTATGATCCGGGGACTCCCGCTACTGATGCTCGTACTATCTACGTAAGCTCTAGCACTGGTAATGATAGTAATACCGGGTTAGATTCTCAAAATCCACGTCGTACGATTCAGTCTGCCAAGGGGCTGATGCGTCACACGTTTCCAGACCGAATGCTATTGAAGCGTGGTGATACGTTCAACGAATCATTTGGACAGTGGAAGACTAGTGGTCGTTCTAGTACAGAACGTCAGATAATTGGTGCATACGGTCAGGGGGCAAGACCTAGACTTCTTACTGGAAACGTCACTGGCATTTTTACATTAAATGCAGGCGATACGCCTCCTTCTGTTGATAATGTTGCGATTCTTGATTTAGAATTCTATCCTCAGACTTATACTGGCAATGAAGCTATTGCTGGTGTTAGCTTTTTGTGGAAATCAGAGAATTGGCTCATTGAAGGATGTTTTATCAGTGGGTATCAAGTTGGTGTTGTGGTTGAAAGCTTTGGTGGACCAAAGAAGAATATTGCTATTCGAAACAATGTCATTGTTGATTGTTATTCTTTAGTTGGCAGTGTTGGTCATGGTATTTATGCCAGTGGTGGAGATAACCTTTTAATCGAAGGTAACATCATTGACAAAAATGGATGGAATGAAAGCGTGCCAGGAGCGGTGCCTACTGTTTTTAGGCACGGTGCGTATCTACATCCAGACATGCCACGCAACGCTATTGTGCGTGGCAATATCATTTCGCGTTCTTCTTCCCACGGGTTAACTCTTCGTGCTGGCGGTACTGTATCTGACAATTTGTTTATTCAAAACTCTATAAACGTCTTGTTGGGTGGAGGAAGTCCTCAATATGCGGTTGGCGGTATTGAGTTTCGTTTTACTAACAATGTTGTCTTTGATGCAAAAAACATTGACGTTAATAACCCTCGTGGTTGGGCGATAGATGTAAACAATACAAGGTCTGGTTTGATCAAGGGGAACATATTCTGCCATAACAGAAATGGCACTTTCCCATCGTCATTTGGATTTGATGGAGCACTTGGTGTTGGTATACGTAATGTACGTATTCATGATAATATCTGGTACAATTGGAATGGTAGAGGTTCTTTTACTGGCGTAGGTTCACAATTACGCAATATCAGTTTCGTGCGTAACGTGATTCATATGTCTATTGATGCTCCGGTATTTAGTCAGGCTAATTTGGCTGCCATAGCTTATGAACGTAATACGTTCTATTCACAGAATCCACAGAATTTCATTACTGTTCCAAACATTGGTACACTTAGTTTTACACAGTGGCAGCAAGTCTGTGGTGACACGGAATCAGTCTTTGAAGTTTATCCATTTGTCGATCCCACTAGAGACATTCAGCGATATGATATCGTGAATGGTGGGATTGGGACTCTCGATAGCTTTTTCCAGACCGCTAGAACCCAAAGCAAAGAACTGTGGAATCCTGCCTATACAGCACTAGCAGCTAACGCCTGGATGCGTCAAGGATTTATGCAAAAGTAACATGGAAAAAGGACACACAATTCCGATCCTTGGTCAAGGGTACGTTCGGTACATTGACCATCTTGGCAACGACCAACGGATCGTTGAGACGGCCCGCATTTCATACGGGAGTTCGTCTAAAGGAGCAGAAGCCGACAAGAAACTCTTGTTCTACCTTTTCAAGCACAGACACACTAGTCCGTTTGAAGCGTGCAATATTACATTCAATATCAAGATGCCTATCTTTTGCATGAGACAGTTTGTGCGTCACCGCACCTTCCGTCTCAATGAATGGAGCGGACGATATAGTGAACTAGGGGATGAATTCTACATGCCCGAAGCGTGGAGAATACAAGACACGAAGAACAAGCAAGGTTCGTTGTCTTTTGATGATCCTGTGTGGCATGCGGGTAACGAACTATTGGCTCGTGAAGCTTTTGAGTCCACATATAGAATCTACCAAGAACTGCTTAAACGTGGAGTTGCTAAGGAACTAGCCCGTATCGTGTTGCCGGTTTCGCTCTTTACGGAGATCTATATTAATACGGACGTTCACAACCTGATTCACTTCTTGAATCTACGCCAAGATCCGCACGCTCAGCTTGAAATGCGTGAGATTGCTAATGCTATGGCAGTGGTTGGCGAGCAGTTGTTCCCGTGGACATTTGAAGCCCGTCAACGCTTTAAGTTTCGTGTAGAAGAGCAGTCGTAAAGACAGGCTATTGCACACAAATCACTAGGAGGGCATCCCTTGAGGGTGCCCTCCTAGTGTATTATTGAGACGTAGGGGCGTTGCCCTTGTTATGTTTTAAGTCTCTATTTGGAGGTAAGGCTATGGCTGGAGTTTTGGTTGCATCGCAGGTAGGGTCGGGTACTATACCGTTTACGTACGGCATTTTGTCGTCTGGTCAACGTGGTAATGAGCCTCTTGGTGGAGGTATTCGTACCGGCAATCAGGTTATGATTGGCAACCCAGAAGACATGGTTGCTGTCGATGCTTTTGCTGCATCTGGTATCGTGATTGGTACTAACCCGGTAGAAATTCTTGGTCCTCAAAACAATCCGTTGCCGCGTTCTCGCATGGTTCTGATCGAGAACACTGGTACTGTTGACGCTTACATTAGTCATAGACTTAACTTTACAACCCTTGATGCCTTTGAACTTTCACCAGAAGGCACGGCGGGACGTGATAGCCGCATTCAACTGCCGCTTTTACGCAATGTATCTGTTTACGCTAAGACGGCCAGTGGCAGTACAACGATTCGTCTATTGATTGTTTAATCGCGGGTCTCCGTGAGGATGGCTCGCCATGCAATACAATACCAAAACATGCCAGCGTTGTCAGGTTGTCTTTGAGCCAAATAGCGGCTTTCAGAAGTTCTGTCACGAATGCAAGATCGGAAACCACAAAGAGTGGTTTCAAAAACGGGATCGTGAACGTTTTTTGAACAACTGTAACTGTGGTCGTGCTATGAATGGTGGTATCTGTCCTCATAAGGAGACCATCAGTGAATAAGCAGTATTTTACAACCATTGGTTCGGGTTGTACACCACACCTTGCTCACGGGCCAGCACACGCCTTACCGCAGGGGGCGTATCCCGGTGCCCACAGTAAGAGCGAGTTACGTACTCGTCCTGGTGATGGCGTTGTTATGCTCAATCCGGAGGATTTTTCTATTTCCATCGGATTGCGTTCTTCTGCCGTTATAGTTGGAACATCCCCTACACCATTACCAAGTAATCCGCTAGAATATCGTCGTGCTCTTGTTGTACACAACAATGGCGTTAGCACGATCTTTATAGGTGATAGCTCCGTAAGCACTGCTACTGGTCTTCCATTAGCCGCAGGCGAAAAGATTGCATTCGATATTCAGAACAATCCAAACGTTGTGGTCTATGGTGTGGCCGGTACTAATACCGATGTTCGCATCATGGAGCTAGCATGAGTCTCGGTATTGGTGGCATTGTATCTCTTGGTGGTGGGACTGGTGGCAGTGGAGGCGGATCTGGCTCTGGTATTCAGTCTGTAAACAGTCAGATTGGACCCGCGATTGCCATTACTGGCGTAAACGGCATTAACGTTACCGCTAGTGCAAACGTAATCACGATTGATGGTGCTGGTGCTTCTGGTACGGTTGGATCTGCTTCGTCACAATCTGGCGTTATTGGCGTTAATGGAATTACTGTTGATCAGATTGGCGGTAATTTTGTTGTCAATGGTGCCGCATTATCTGGTTTGATTAGTGGTGGGGTTGTCAGTCTTGTTGCATCTTATTCTGCTACGTTTACAAACGTTACAAGCGGCATCTTCGATCACAATCTTGGAACCCACGAAACGATTGTACAAGTATATGACGATTCGCTGCCGCCAAGAGTAATTTTTCCAGATGAAGTCATCTCTGAAAACCTAAATCAGATTGGCGTCATCTTTAACAGACCACAAACTGGTCGCGTAGTCATTCATGCTCCATCTGGCATATCTCTATCGTCGGGCGGCGGTTCTTCTGTTTCATTAGTTGGTGTTAGTGGTGTCCGTGTCATTCCTAGTGGTGCTAATTCTTTCATCATTAGTGGCGAAAACATTTCGGTAACTTCGTCGTCGTCTCCATCGAACACCAACTGCTATTCGCAAGATTTTACTAACGTTTCAAGCGTTACTGGAATTCACAATTTTGGTACGCTTAATGTACTGACACAAGTTTTTGACACCAATGGACGCGTATTGCTACCAGACAGTATTCACGTTTCTGATATTAATACTGTTGTCGTTAGCTTTAATACAAGTCGTAGTGGAAAGGTTGTTGTACACGGCTGTTCGGCACCGTCCTCTTCTGGAGTCAGCAAGTTCTCGCAATCGTTTACAAGCGTTTCAAGTATAAACGTTTCGCACTTCATGAGTACTCAAGATGTAATTGTACAGGTTAGAGATAACAATTCGCCTCCTGGCGTGATTTTGCCAGATTCTATCCTTGTATTAGACATAAATACAGTGAACGTGCGATTCAACTCAATTCGCAGTGGTCGTATAACTATCATGGGTTAGTTAGTGTACTTAACTATAACCCCTAGCTTTACAGGAGTTGCACAATGTTTATTGACGGAGATTTAATCCCTTCTACGTCTGGTCAGGCTCATCTTGGTGTTGACGGCACTGGTGCGTCTGCCTTTAGTGCTTCAAGTATTAGTCCTTTTGGACGCGTTCACATGCTCAGTGGCGTGTGGCACGATCCGCTGTATGGACAATCTGGTGTTATGAGATTCAGTCAACAGGCTGGTGCTTTCCAGGTGTCTGTTGACGGCGGCCTAACGTTTGCTAACATTTCTGCTGGTGGCGGTGTTTCGTCTATTGGTCAGCTTGGTGGAGCTAATCTTACTGGTAACGTTGATCTTGCTTCAAATGCAAGTGGCTTTATTGCCATTACCGATACAGGTGGATCGTCTCCTATCTTGTTTGCAGTCGATCATCTTGGGCTTTCAGGTCTTTGGAGATTCCCGGCACAAGGATTCAATAATAGTATTGTCAACGCCATCTCTGACTTCAATGGCACACAATCGCAGGGCGTGATCAGTATTGTTGGTGCTTCGGGTATCGTCGCCGACTTGATTGGTAACACGCTTACCATTACTCCTGGTAACACGCTTGGTCGTGCTGTCACGCAAACCTTTTCTAGCGTGAATACGGTAACCGTTGTTCATAACTTTTCAACTGAAAACACAATTGTGCAGGTAAGAGACGGAAATGAACGCGTGATTATTCCAGATTCAATTGATGCTTCTAACACAAACCAAGTTGTTGTTAACTTTAATACAACTAGAAGCGGAAGAGTAACTGTAATAGGATTCTAATATGGGATTAATTGATGGCGATATCGTTCCGTCAGCAAGCGGAACGTCTCATCTTGGTGTTGAAGCCAGAGGGGCATCAAACTTTAGTATTGATAGTTTGGCCCCTTTTGGCCACATTCATCAATTGAGTGGTGTGTTCCATAATGAGAATGGAACATCTGGCGTTATTCGTTTTGGCATTTCTGCGTTTGAATTTTCTACAGACGGCGGCATAACGTTTTCTTCGCCTGCCGCCGTAGGCGGCGACAACCGTGACGTGTTATTCAATAACAATGGAGCTATTGCTGGCGATTCTCTCGGGCTTACGTTTGACGCAACACCCAATATATTGGGCGTTAGTGGAGCAATTCAAGTTGCTAAAACTGATCTAGTTAGAGAAAACTTTACTTCCCCCGGTTCTGGTATTGTAGAACTTCGAGCTATTAACCTAGCCGAACGTCCCATGTTCGGTGCTAGTACGTCTGGTCAACAACTCCCATACTTTTTCCAGCCGTCTTTGTTTAGTAGATTTATATTTATGGCGTACACTTCTAATTCCACGACCATTTCTTCATATGGTAATTCTCTTACTAGCAACGGAACCGTTTCTCATCCTGCCGCAACTTCTGCTTCTGGTTTTATGGTAAATATTGTTTCTGCCGCGACCGCTAACTCGACTGCTTCTACAGGTAGCAACACTACGCAATTTGTTCGTGGTGCTTCTTCTGGAATGAATACTGGATTCTTCTATGCAACACGTATAACTCTACCTGATGCCAATCTTGATGCAGGTAGAGTTTTTGTTGGATTAGTGAATGGTACTATGGTCTCTTCTGTTGCAGCAGATGACCCAGGTAACAATCACTGTGGATTTAGTTTTTCTACAATTCAAGCAAATCCAAAAAATTGGTTCTTTTCTACTAGAGATACTACAGCTAGATCAACCCAGGACACTGGTATTTCGTGCTCTGGCAATAGAATTTGGGACATGTATTTGTACTGCCCACCGGCACCAAACAACGAAGTAATTTACTGGACTCTTCGTGATGTTTCATGGAACAGATTGTCAAATGGGTATGCTATTAATAGACTACCTAATAAAGGATCTCTAATGAGAGCCGGAGTTGCTTTAAACAACATTACGGCAAGTGCTCGTAACATACGTTTCACGCACATTTATTGTGAATCCATTCCTTCATTTTAATACATGGCACGAATAAACGGTGATCTTGTTCCCATTGGTAGCGGTCAAGCACACTTAGGTGTGAATGGCGGCCTTGGCGATGCTTTTGATATCACTACAGTATTGCCATTTGGTCACGTTCACATGAACTCTGGTGTCTGGCATGACCCCGTAACTGGTCAGTCGGGTGTTCTCAGATACAGTCAGGCCGCTAGTGCGTTTCAGGTTTCTATTGACGGCGGCAGAACATTTACTAATTTAGCCACGGGTGCCGGTGGGGTTTCGTCGGTTGGCGTTTTGGGTGGGGCAAACCTCACTGGCGACATTGATCTTGCCTCGCAATCAAGTGGATTCATTGCAATTACCGACAACGGTGGTGCAAGTCCAGTCTTTTTTGCCGTTGATCATCTTGGTCTTTCTGGTCTTTGGAAATTTCCGGCCCAGGGATTCAACGGAAGTGTTGTTAATTCATTGACTGACTTCAACGGCACAACGTCTCAGGGTGCTATTAGTGTTGTTGGTGGTTCTGGCATTATTGCAGACATTGTTGGTCAGACATTGACGATTGCTTCAAACGTAAACTTAGCTTCGGTAGCACGCTGTTATTCTGAAATCATCTCTGTTGCGGTTACAGAGTGGGTTATTACACACAATCTTAATACTACAGCGGTAAGCATTTCTGTGTACGACAACAGTACTCCTCGTCAAGCGGTTTTTCCTGACAAAATCGAAACAACCAATGCCAATACTGTTACCATTTCTTTCAACGCTAGTCAAGCTGGATTCATTGTTATCATGGGGTGCTAAATGGCAACACGCGTAGGTGATCTATATCCTTTTTCTAGTGGTACTTCTAGTTTAGGGGTTGAAATGACGAACGGTAGTCCTACTAGGGACATCGTTCCGTTTAATGCTATACACGTCAATAGCGGCATTTTTCACAACGTTAACGGTGGTTCTGGTGTTCTTCGTTATGGGGCCGTAAACAAGGTCATTGAATATTCAAATGACGGTGGTATTACGTTTTCGCCGCTTTCAATTAGCATGCAGGCCGCCTACGATGGTGGTAATGAAATCAGTTCTGATAAAATCGGTGGTATTAGTCGTGGGGTTGTCTTTAAAGACAGAAGCAGATCATTGTTGTATCCAACATGGTTTGATCTTAGCAATAAAGACTTTGCTATCGCCGTTAGTGGTTTTGCGTTAGATCAAAACGATCCTAATCGAGCACACTTACTAAGAATTGCGTCAAATGGTATACTTGTACGAGGATCTGGTGTAGATATTTCACAACAAACACCATCAGAATTGTTCATGGGATATCTTAATGATGGTCCTGGCGGTATCAATTCTCAAAACAGTGTGCCTATTATTCTAGGTAGTGGTGCTCTTGGTTTATACGTTATTGCAGTAAATGGACTATCTATGGCAGTGCCTGATGGTCCTTCTGTAATGAATTTTGGTGGTGGTGTAGCGATTGGTGTTGAAGGCAACGTTACGCTTGATAACGGTGGAGGAGATTTTGTAATTGATATTTCTGCTGGTCAAACACTTACATTAGATTGTGATACTGGTGATGTTACAAGTAGACCATTTCAAAATTTTCAGTTTGATGCTTTTAATGGTAGTGGTCGTTTAACTTATCGTTTTGGTCCACACGAAGGATGGGCCTGGAAGCCTAGTTACGCAAGTACCGGAGGTACCGCTAATGATGGCTTTTTCCCGATTCCTCACTCGGGACAAATCCAGTCGATGATCAAGCTACAGACTGCATACGAAAACGACAATGCTGTTTTGACAACTACGGCTCAAGGTGGTCCACTGTCTATTAATGGCAGTGGTACGGCGGCATTGTTCTTATCTGTAAGTCCTAGCGGTGGTGTACATCTGTCACTTTCTGGCGTACCGAATTCGCCATCTAGTTTTTCAAATGTCGGCGATTTGTTCCTTGCAAACCACAGTTACAATCTTGGCGACCCGTTCCTCGTCAGTGTAACTCCTGGTGCGTTGCAAGCGTCTTCACCTGGATTGCCAACACTTTGGCTACATGCCGGTTCTTCTGGTATTGTATCGATCCGAACAGGATCGGGCATTATGCAGTGTTTTAATACCGTTGCATCACCAAGCGTTTCCGGTGCTGGTTTTTTTGTGAGTATTCCCGTAATTGGTCAAACGAATCCAGATAGATACTACAGACCAGTTCCAAACAGTAGTGGTATTCGTATTGATGTTGAAGGTTTATATCGTATTACCTATACTGTTAGTCTTTTGAAGACAATTGGTACGAGTGGTCAACAGTGTAATACTGAACTTCGTTTGTTTGACTTGGTACGTGATCAATATCGCATTCTTGGTAGTCAGTCATACGCTCAAGTGTTTGATGCTGACTCTTTAAATCGCAATACAGCAAACGGTCAGGCTGTTCTTGATCTTAATGCAAATGAAATTGTTGGATTGTTTGTTCAAGCATCTGTTGACCCAACTCCTAACGATGCATTTATTATTCCATCTAGAGCTGCTAATATAATTTTTGAATACCTTGGTCCTATGCGTGGTAACACATCTACGAGAGACTTAATCACATGATGTTAATACTCCAAGCTGTTTCTGAAACCGCAACTCAGAACTTCGTGCAGCAGCTTTTTGAGCAGTACGGAGTTATGGGGCTCGTGTTTGGTGTTCTGTTATTCTTGATCATGCGTCAAAATAAGTCTTCGCAAAAGAGAATTGAAGACTTAGAAAACGCCCAACAGAGCCAGCACATGGCCCATATTGAAACGCAAAAGCAAATGATTGCTGATTACGTAGAGCTAGTAAGAAACAAAACGCGAGTCCTGGCGGATCTCACGAATTGCTTGAATGCAATCAAAGATACTCTAGAACGTCTAGAGCGTAAGCATGAAAAAGACTAAATGATCTCTGGCGTGGGACCACCACGCTGAGTCTGCTTTGTTTTGCGGGCTTGATCTGCTGCCATAGACGCAGCGGGCGTCATGATCGCTGCACCAAACGGCTTTCTTTCAGGACGTTGAAAAAAGGCCAAGAGTTCTGCTCGAATCTCTGAACGAACCTCGGACGGTACATTGTACTGTTCAAGACGTTCACGCAGGATGCGGTCAACGGTGGTCGAAATGTCGGTGCTCTTATCTGTTGCCATTGTTGTCTCCAAACCAGTGGTCGCGGAATCTTTGTAGACGGCTCTTTTTGGCGACCACTTGAGCCGTCTGCCTTTGTTCTGCTTGTCGTTCTATGATTTGTTCTAGCGTACGATGATCAATTGATCGCAACATACTGCCATGTGTTTCTTGCAAGGCTTGACGTACGTCCGTGGCTGATTTTTTGCGGAAGAAAATTACAGCCTTAATACGCGGAATGATGTTTCGTTTTAAGATCTCAAGCCACTTAGCGTTGATTTCGTCTAACGGCGAAATGTTGCCGTTGATTTCGTCAATGATTCGAGTTGCACCATATACCATTACTTCTTCTTGAATGTTTGCCTCTATGATTTCCTCAAGAGCCAAATAGAGTATTTTGTACTCGTGGTGCAAAGGCAAGAAAACGCGATTTCCACTAACATTTAGAGCCGGGAAGCAGCTTCGAGATATCTCGATACCCTCCCCGGCTACATAATAACCGTCTTCCGAGAAGAAGACCCTAATCATAGAAGCTTGCCGTTGTATTGAGCTTCTAGTCGCTGAGCTTCTTCGACCTCTTCAACAGTAACAACTGCTGTCGAGCGTAGTGCTTGTGCTACAATGGTTAGAATGTCCTTGGTACGTGGCGACCATGCAACAAGTCCGGTTGTGGGATCAAGCCAGTCTAAAGCACCACGACTAATGAGTTCTTGCTCAACGATCACAAGCAGAAGTTCAATTTCGTCATTGGTAAGACCAGACTTTTCAAGAGCGTCTTTGATAAAAGACTTGCCGCCTGGAACTACACTTTGATCACGTAGTGTTTCGAGAACAGTTGCCGTTAATTCAACTTCCTCTGCCGACACGGCTCCTTCGTCAATCAGTCTATTGGCTCCGATCTTAACGCCAAGCTGGAGGTACAACTTCCACTTGTTAAAATCAAGATCTGACATTTGCTCTATCGCTTGAATGCCATTACCACCACCAGTACTTACGCATCCAACGAGCGAGGCACTGCCTAGTGCAACAATTAAAACCAACGGTGCAATTAATTTGTTAACAAACATTTCATGTCTCCTATTGAGTTATTTCCCGAACACGCACGTCGGGATCTGCTATCTTACCTGCCATAAATGATTTTCTTTCTTCTGCCGTCATTTCTGGAACGCGTGTTCGGCAATCATTACACAGTCTGTAAATCGAACGCTTACCTCCCTTGAGTGTCGTTTGAATGCGGCCTTTGTTTAGGTGCCGACATCCATTAGTACTCTTGGGTGCTCCTAATGGCTCTGCCAATATTTCTTCTTCTGGCTCTTGTCTTTGTTCGTCACTTATGACGCCAGCTTCTTTTAGTTCGGCTCGCTTGTCAGCAACGAATGACGCGTCATCTGCTTCTAGGTCTCCAAGTGTTCGAGGCTTATTGCTTTCTACTTCTCTTGAAAACGTAGTAGTACCAAATGACCAATCAGCCGATAGTTTTGGACCGCCAACAAGTTGTTGTTCAAGTTTGTTGGCGGCATCAGCCGATAGTTCGTAGGTGCGGCCCTTTTTGCCATTGCGTGTAATAGTAATCTTGACGGTTTCGTCAGGATCATATTCAAGCTTAGTTAGGTCACACTCTTGAATTACTCTCTTGCCCATTTGTCGTATTCCTTATACGCTTGAATTACGTCTCGCACGAATTGACTTCTTTGAATGGTTTCAACGTTGTTCATTTCAATGATACCAACGTTGGGAACGTTAGTTAATACGTTCATGGCTTGTACTAAAGCACTGTCTCTTGGGTCAATGTCACATTGATCCATGTCGCCAGCAATTACCATTTTACAGCATTTGCCAACACGAGTTAGAATCATCTTCATTGCATCGCCATCTAGAGGAACGTTTTGAGCTTCTTCTACAATGACGAAACAATTGTTGAACGATCTACCACGGCACATGCTTAAAACTGTGAACTCAATACTTTGATCGATGATCTGTTGAATGTCTTGTTCGTTCAAACCAAGTTCACGCAGATTATCAACGATTGATAAAACGTATGGTGCAACTTTTTCACTCAGTGACCCAGGCAAAAAGCCAAGTTTTTCTCCTGTATTTGATTGCATATATGGTCGAATAATGACAATTCGCTGAATGCCACCACGCTTAGGAGAGCGTCTAAGCATATCAACTGCTTCTCCAAGAGCCAGAAATGTCTTACCTGTACCAGCTAGACCGGCACATATTGTAACAACATTCTGTCTAATTGACGCTACGTATTCTTCTTGTCCGGGTTTAACTTGAGGTTGAATGAAGTTTGTAATCACGTTACTCCCTATTTGCTCGTCTTGCAGCCCGAGCACGCTTGTTTTTTGCACGTCTATGTGCAATAACCTTCTGACGATGGGGGGTGATCTTCATGCCAAACGAAGTGCGACTAGGCTGTTTGGCAGCTCTCTCTTCCATGTGTTCTGTGATTAGCTTACCATTTAGGTGATCCATTTCGTGCATAACCGCACGAGCCCAGAATCCCGTAAAGATTTCGCGTTGCAAATCGCCATTGATATCCATGTATTCAAGCAACAGCTTTTTTGGACGTTCAAATTGACCTACAAAATGAGGCAACGATAAACACGCTTCTGCGTCAAGCTTGGTCTCTTTACTGCGAGACACTACTACCGGATTGATGTACGCAGTATTAAACGCTTCGCCGTTTTCATTTTTGCCATTACGAAGCAAGAAAATACGACGTGGATAGCCAACCTGGATTGCCGCTAAACCGGCAGCTTGATCGTTCAAATGATCAAGTATGGCATCCATTAAAGCAATCGCCTGTTCGTCTTCTGCCGACAGTGGCAACGAACACGGCTGAGACGGCATTTCAAGTAGTGGCCAACGCTCCGGGTCTCCCGGTGTAATGATAGGATTCTGTACTGCCTGCGTTTCGGACTTCACTTCTTCGTTTGTCATGATAGTAGTTCGTATCCAGTTTTGGTCACAAGAAGACATCTTTCTGTGTGGGCCGCCAAAAGACCATCGCTTTTACGCACAGTCCACGAGTCTTCGTCAAGAATTATATCACTTGATCCATAAGTTGTCACTGGTTCAATGCAAATTGTTTGCCCTTCTTTTAAGCACAAACGAGCATACTTCTTACGTTCTAATGCCTGCTTGATTTGGCTTTGATTTCTATTAATGCCGCTTGGAATAAAAGGATCAATGTGAATGCGTTCGCCAATTCTGTGTCCACCCCATTGACTCATGATGGTTATACCATATTGATCAGCCACCTTTTCAGATACTTCGACCAACTCTAGGAAAGTACACTCATCTTTGATTACAGATAGCTGAGCATTCAATATTGCGTCTGTGGCTTCTATTAGATACTCTGCCTTTTGGTTTGTTCCAATAACACGCGACCGGGCTGAATCTACGAACCACCCATTATATTCAGTTCCAGTGTCAATAGTTAATAGGTCACCGTCCTTTATGATGTAATCCCCTGGAACGCCATGAACAACTACATCGTTGGGACTAATACAGGCCGCTGCTGGAAACGGCTTCTCTGAACCCAGAGGTTGATAGTTTTTAAACGCTGGACGACAACGATTTTCTACAATGAAACGCTCAATTGCTTCATTGACGGCACGTAAGGTTGCACCAGGAACAGCAGCTTTAAAACCATGTTCAATAGCTCCACGGTTTACGAACCCCGCATAACGCATGTTCTCTATCATATTGTAACTCTACGATTCTTTTCAAGCCAATCTTTAACCAAATTCCAATGCGGTAATGTAGTGTGATATGCACGCTCTGGAGAACGTAAGTGATAGCTCGGATGATAGGTCACTAGTACTTTTGCAACGTGTCCATGAAAGCCATAGTTCAACCATTCGCCTTTTATGTTTTCTGGAAAGTACTTACTAAGGGCTCCCTTGATAGGTTCTCCCATGAACTGATGCATGGCGACGCGACCCAAGACAATAATGAGTTGTGGCTTTAACAGACTGATCTGTAAATCGAGTCGCCACTTGCATGCATTGAGTTCTTCGCCACGAGGATCTCGATTGTTTGGAGTACGACACAATACGGCATTTGTAATGTACACGTCTTCTCTGGTGACACCGACGTACTTGAGAATCTTGTCAAGCTTTTCCCCAGCTTTGCTGACAAAAGGAACGCCCTGGGCGTCTTCTTCGTCAGTTGGGGCTTCGCCAATGATCATGATTTGAGGCTGGGTGCTTCCGGATCCAAATACTATCTGTGTACGAGTGTGACACAAGTCACACGAGCCACAGTTTTTCATTTGTTCGCGTAAAACGTCAAGCTGTTCCATGTTTACAGGTGTCCAATAAACAGTTCACTTGTCCAATTTCCTCTTTGCTTTCGTTGTAGCGACGCACCGCAAAGATCTAGGGTATTGGCCATGTCGTCAGCGTACGATACAATTTTACCCTCTAGAGTATGGATTTTCTCCAGGGGATTGCACATATTCTCTAGTGCTTGGCGTTTAGCCAATGGAATGGTTATTTGTAGATCTTTTTCGCATTCAATCATCAAACGATCTATGTACTTGACGCTTGCACCCTGAATGCCGGTCATGAGATACACGTCACGAGTACGCAACTCGTTGTCACGAAATTCGGTAGCTTCTACCCAGCCAACGTTACGTAGCAAGCATCCAGCAATAACTAATGATGACGAAAAGGGAACCTCAAGTTCCGTAGCTTGCTTGTTGGCAATCTTGCAGAACCGCAACGCATGAACAACGTGTACTAGTAGTCCCCCGTGGTAAGTCATTGGACCAACCAAACCATACGGAGAACTCTTTAAAGCACTTAGTAGATTTAGTTTATGTATAGCACTACATACAACATCGCGATATACCGGATCTTCAATGTCTAGTACTGATTCTTCTGCTTCGCTGGCGTAATGAACCAATAGACTTTCACTGACGCCTTTAATGTAATCGTGCTTATTGATTGGCGTTTCGTTAAGCGGTCTAATGTCGTACGCCTGGGCGTGAAACTCCATGTTTCCTCGATACAGCTTTGTGTCGAGACGAATAATTGCATACTGTCCTTCGGACAAGTTGTCGGCGTAGCCCCAAATTACGCCTTGAATGTCACCAGTTACGTCACGAAGCGTAACAAGGGCGAACGTCTTGCCGTTTCCTGTCTTCATGCGATCATTGTGATTGATCGCTGCAATCAAAAACGTTTGCTCGTACGTTTGACCAGCTTCTAACGTTTTAATCGGCGTGTATGTTTCAACGGTCATAACGCTTTCTTTGTCCACCTGTAGTACGATTCTCTTGTTGTTTGCACGAAGTGCAAGATGCTACCTTACGAACAACAATAGTAACTTCGTCTGGCAACTCATGTTCGTCTCCTGGAAGAAGAGTTACTCTTTGGCTTCCGCCAAAATAACTTCCGCCGCAACGACGACATTCAATCAACACGACTGTCTTAGGCGTTTTCATGATTCAAACGAAGAGTCAACAAGTTTAGTAGCTTTTTTATTCTGATAGCAACAGTGCCGTGTGATATTTTTTGTTCACTAGCAATCTGCCTCAAAGACTTGCCACGTACAAAGTGTTCGACCAACAAGTGAGCGTGCTTTTGATCAGACGTATGTTTCATAATGACTTCCATTATGTCTCGATCTTCGCCCGTGTCGCCTTTATAGCAGATATCTAAAAGCTTTGATTCGTCTTCTAATTGACTTAGACTTCTCTTGGTACGTCTAGCAATGTAACGCATCAAGTGTCCACGAATGTAATGATATGCAAAAGTAACAATCGAAGCCTTACTTGGATCGTATCTTTCGCATGCGAGCAATAAAGCAATCCAGGCTTCTTGCTGCAAATCCTGTGGAGCAATGAGGGCGTCTTTTCTGCAAAACTTGTACATTGGCTTGAGGATGCTAATGATCAGTGCATCCCACTCGTTTTTTTTCAAACTATCAATCGGTTTGTTCATGTGCTTTGATTTGTGCAATTAGCATTTCAATGTAAAGATTCTTCTCGTCGGCATTTAGAGCACCCCAATTTAGGACAATACTAGAATGCCCACCATCTGGAATTTCATCGCCGCCACTAGTGCGTTGCTTATGACGATACAGTACGCGTCCTTCTTTGTCTTGTACTATTAGCGTAGTGACATGTAGTTTCTTGTCTTCCGCAAGAGACCAGAAGAATGTCATGAAGTCTTTAAACTTGACGACTGCCTTTTTGGCTTTGCCGCTTGTCAGAATAAGCACAAATATGATGTCTGTTTGTTCGCTAATACCACTATGCTGAACAAGATCTTGATATGCGACACGGAGTTTTTCCCAATCTACATTTAAGGACATCACGGTAACCTCCTGCTTGGGAATTACACTAAGCTACAGTACCGTCGTGGATATAGACTCCAATTCTATCTTGATCGTTGCGTGAAGCGTATTCAATCCACACCTGGAAGTCTTTTTCGCCTGCCATTTCGCGAACGATTTGCATACTACTGTCGTCAAGCAGTGAACCATCTGCGATACGAATTACGCGTAACGTTGGGTTAGCTGCCATTGCAATACCAAGTGATACACGAAGTCTTTGTGCGGCAGATGCTTGACAGAACGGAACGAATTGATCGTTATCTGACAAAACTTGAATGCCCGTCTCGTTAACGCGTAATCCCTTAACTGGTAACGGTGAACTTTCTAGTGCTTCTGCTTTTTCAATTTCAACTAGTTCCATCGTGTCGTTCAATTTTTGAATGTCAGCGTCAACGCCAACCAAAGCCGAGCGAACCTTGTTCCATTCCTTTACTTCTCGTGCTCTACGATTGGAGTCTTCAATGTTTCTAAGTTGTCCCTGTAAGTATTCAATGTCTGGTATTTCCGGAACGCCTTCTAGTTCTTTCACAACAACCACATGTTCGTTGCGTGCTGTCGCTAAATCCTGTTCCATACTTAGGATCTTGTCACGTAAGGCTCTTTCTTTTTCATTCAAGCTTTGAATTTTTGCCTTGGTAGACACTGCACTTGAAATAGAGTTTGTAAGGTCAGCTACCAAAATTTCTTCGGTAGGATCCGAATCTGTTGGTGGACGTATTGATGTCAACAACGTTGCAAGACGCTTCTTTTCGCGATTAGCGTCTGATCGTTTTTCAAATGCCTCTTTGTGTTTAATCTCAAAGGCAGCTAAGTCAACCTTGCCTCCCGTGATAGTGAATAGTACATCGGCGAGCATTTGTCTCTGGTCAGCATCGTTCTTTCGAGCGAATTCCCAAGGATCAAAGCTCAGATCACCAATCATACCATCTAGAAGCTTTTGAGGCGAAGCGATTTTGCTTCCGTCTGGAGTTTTTACCTCAAGAGTTGTACCAGCTTGAGTGAACTTTCGCGTTACGATGTAATCGCCAAGATCAACGGTAACGTTTCCCTTGTCTTCCCCTGCTCGTAGCGGACTAGGATTGTTCTTGCTTGCCGCACGATATTGTAGTGCGAGCCAAATAGAATCAAGAACGGAAGTCTTCCCTTCCCCGTTCATGCCGCTCAAGACGATTACAGAATCTTGAGGGGTGATATCTACTGCCTTGATTCGCTTGATGTTTTCAGAGTGTAGTTGAATGATTTTCATATTACCTACGATAGTGAAAGGTGACTTCGTTACTTTCTACAGCTTTGCCGCCAGCGGCTAACATTTCTTTCCAGAGTAGGTGATCGTGATTGTCGCACGGCTGCCAGCCTTGTGTTTTGTTAAAAATACCACGGGTATGAGCCATTCCGACCGTCAAAATGTCGGTCGAGTTCACGGCTCCCATTTTCCGAACAAGCTTACTCGATCGCGGTGATCGATGCTTCATCATAAACGATTGTCCAGCAGTGCGTACCATATCGACACCGGGATTGTCTTCAATAAGTCTAGCTAGCGTTGACAGATGATGCGGTAGCCACTCGTCGTCATCATCGATGTATGTAATCCAGGAGGCATTTCCCAAACGCAATCCTTCATTTCGAGCCCATGCACCTGAATCTTCGTGTCTTTGAAATGGCGATCCAATAATCTGACCGTTTAATGGCGTGATGGCTGCATGAATATTATTTGGTCCAATGAGTTGTTTGATACCATCGCAGATAACCCATAATGTCCAATACGGATAGTCTTGTTTGTTAACAGAATCAATTGCTTCAAAAACAGACGCTAATCCAATCGTGGGGAGAATTACATCAAACTGAATCATTTGAGTGGCCTCCACAAAAACTGCTTGACCGGAACGCGATAAGCTGGCTTATGACCAAAGCCTTGCCAGTTAACAATCTCACACTCGTCAGTTATTCTCTTTAAAGCCTCTGGCTTAAGCATAGTAAACTGTGGTATGAGTTCATCTGTACCGTTAACCATGAGGATAGTAACTTCACGTTTCAAGTATTGCTTGACTTGACTAGTCTTTAGATGAAAGTATCTAGTTAGTTTTGGCTTACTGAACTTTACTTCTACGTGACCAAATCCTTCGACTTCAAAGTCCGGTGCAGTTGATACGTCACTGTCCTCTAAAAATTCTCCATTCTTACCGCAGCCAGTGTCCTTGAACTTAGGACGAACTTTGGTATCGCGTTCAATTAAATCGAGCCACAAAAGGAAGAGCGAACGCTCTTCCATTGTGCGACTATGAATGTCTTTCTTGAACTCTTCTTCGGAGCGACCGTCGAATCTGTAGTTGTTCATGGCGATACTGCTTTCAAAGGGATAGCCCCTCATCTTTACGCAGTAACGCGTTCGCCACGAATAGCTAGTTCTACAGCCTTTTCACGAGAGTATGCACGTTTTCGTGCTGGATGAATCCACTTCCATTGGAAAGAGCCATTGTCTTTGAGAGCGGGTACTGCCTTCCAGCGGTTACGTCTCAAAATACGACGTTCTTCTTCGCGGTTTCTTTTGTTGAGATCTTCGTATGTCATACTATTCCTTTAATCTTTCAATTACGTCGGGTTGCGTTAGAACCTTGCGGAACTTATGCATCAATTTGAATGCACAGATACTATCAAACAGAGCAGCGTGGAACTTGTTCTTTCCGAACTCGCTCATGTCAATGTTCAATAGCTTTACTGCTTGAGTAAGCGTAGCCCCAGAGGCAACCTTATCGTTACCTGCAAATAGACGCATCATTGGCAACGTGTCTAGCTTGCGATATGTAAAGTTGGCTTCAAAGTTTGACGGTTCGATGCCATAGATTTGGTGTGCCATCATGCGTACGTCGAACTCTACATTGTGTCCACCAATGACGGCGGCACCATGATTTTGCCACAGATCCATGAACTTTTCTCTGATGGCTTCTGTAGTTAAGCCATCAGAGAAGGCTTGCTGCGGTGTGATACCATGAATCTCTACAGCTTTTGAAGTAAACGAATAATCGTCTACTGACGGCAAGCGATGTAGTGCTTCAAACATATCGACGATCTTGCCTGTATCAATATCGCCAACAAGAGCACCAACCGAAAATACGGTATGCTTCTTTGGATCGAGACCGCCTGTCTCGGTGTCAAATACTAGTACTCTCATTAGACTTTGTTCATTTCACACATGATGTCGGCGACAACTTCGTTGATCATCGTAGCCGTCTTTTCAAAGATAGTCGCGGCGAACATACGATATCTAACCTGAACACCGTTAGACACTTCAATGTCCGAGAAGGTAAGGTCGCCTTCTTGAGCGTCTGGCTTAAAAACAGGACGCAATCGTGCGATAAATCTCCGTGCTTCAGGGCCGTTTTCGAATACAAACGTCATAGGCACTTGTTCATCATCGCGGGCGACTACGCGGACGAAGGCAAGTTCGTGTGCGGCTGCGGCCCTTTCGATGCGACCAGTGAGAATCTGACGAGCCGTAGTACGCGAGAAGCTGTCACGACGTTCTGGCCACATGACGCCATTAAGACTCGTACCATCGTTCACGAGTGCAATAGCGACAAACAGACGCGAACCTCGGTTCGTTGCTGCAACACTAACCCCTGCGGCTGGACGGTGAGAAAAGATGATTTCGCTCATAGGTTTTTTAGGCTGGCTTTTGTACAGCAGGCTGTACGTTGCTAATGTTTAGAAGTTGCATGTAAATCCGCAATACCTGCCCAGCGGGCAAGGAAGCGGTGCTTGTCATGAGGGCGGCCATAAGCATACGAGCTTCGTCGCCCGTCAAATTGAAGTTGTTTTCAGTTGCCATTGATTAGATTGAGTTGCTTGAGAGTATGTCTTAAAAACGTTTCGAGGTCTTCTAGACTCCCGTCATTGTGATACGAAAAACGTGGATCAAATGACGCATCATCTAGGGCAGTTTCACTTGGATGCATATCCTTAAAGCCAGTTTGACGCTCTAATCTAATTATGACCCCATTGTGGTATTCTGTCACGTCCTTTTCGTTGGGAAAGCGACAATCTGTCAAGATTACTACGTCAAAGTCGCTCCAGCATTCACGATTGAATATCGCACGAGCCCAAACATCGTTGTCAATTGCACGAAAAATGTCCGTACCCATGACTTGTAGTACCTCTCGAACAGTCATTGGGCCGTTACGCGGTACCTTTTCTACCACACAGGTTAGCAATTCCCACTCGCCTTGTGGCTCGGTAAACTCATTCGAGTATTTCAAGCGAACATGCATAGGGAATCCATCCCACATTACATGAGACAACGTTTCTTTGTCTTCGTTGGTGCCGTATACAAGTTCTCGATTGAGACCTAGAATGTCTATGCACATAGACTTTAGTGGCTCAGCAAAAGCTGTAACAGCTACACGTTTGCCATTTGATTCTAAGATGCTACGTAGGATCTTTGTGGCTGTATCTTTACCTACTTGTTTCTTGCCAGACAAGGCAATAAAAACAGTACCGGGGGGTGCTTTTGATCCTTCCATGCTTAGTCTAGCATACTCCAACTTGGAAACTCCGTCAAGCAACCTGTCTTTGAAATATTCGTTCATGCCTGCTTCCTCAAAAATCCCAGAAGTATCCGGATATTCCTATTAATAACCACCCAATATAGCTCTTACGATCTCGATCCCCTCAGAAATGTGGGGAGTGCGAAACGCACAAGATTCGCGTACAAACGCATGTTCATGGCAATTACCTTCATCTTCCATTACCAACACAATTTTTTTCTCTTTAACCATTGACAGTATTCTTGGCTATACGGAAATGCCGGATAACCAGTTTCGCGTTCGTACTGACGTTGCAAAAAACGAGCCATCATAGACGCCCATTCTTCTGTTCCTACATTTGGGTCTCTAGCTGCATTTACGATTCTGGCTTCAAGTTCTTCGTCAGAATCTCCTGGATTTGGAAGCAAACGTACGGCGGTACAACGCTTGCACCGTAAGCGTAATTCAGATCCAACTATGATTGTCACGAATTCGTGTTCGTGTTCTTGTACTACCATGTTATTCCTCTACTAGAACCTTTCCGTGTTCCTCTTTAACTTGTTCTAAAACAGATTTCCAAAGCTTGTCTTCAATGTCCTTGCCGTCTAAGAGAGCAAAGACATATCCAATTTCGGAATTCAAAGCATTAGCCTGTAGCCACAGAGCATAGTCCTTTCGAGGACGGTTCTCGCCTACCTCGGTAATCATACGACTCAAGCAGTCGCTTGCTCGCGTATACAGACCGTCTCGTAACCCTTGGACGTATGCACGAATGTCGTCGAAGTCACAAGCAATAGCCGCAGGCAACTGCTTAACCGTTACTCCGTACTCTCGACCACGAATCAGGTCAATGACTCCCTTGGGAGACAGATAGTTCAATAGACGATGGATACGTAGATACGTAGGGCTCTTGATCTTCACGCGAAGCCCATTTTCAAAGCGAGCAACATATCCTTCGGAGTTTTCTTCAAAAGGAATTTCGCTACGCAGGTCAATATTGTATCGCTTAGGGCGACGGAAGCCGCACATAGATGCGATTTGGTCTACGCGACGAGGATGCCACTCAACCCCATTGTGCTCGAACATTGCAAGCAAAACGAGTTCGCGTACACCGTTATAATCTACGACGATGCGATTTTCGGGATAGATAATCTCAAACACGGGCGTACAGTCTACAGGTAAATGGTTTAACCAATATCTAGGACGCATGGTTTCTTCGTTACCAAACCATTCGTTCATAATCTTGGTACCATTAAGAGCTTGTTCCGATTCCATGCTACCCGGCGTGGCTAGTTTCCACTGGTTGTCACGCACGTAGCCAATGCCGCAGCTTCCGTCTGCCTTTTCATAGACTTCGACGGATTCCTTCCACGGTAGGTTAGCGATAGTAGTTTCAGGGCATTCTCCCAAGTTGAAAAACTTAGGAAACGGACGAGCTACGACAGTGCCGTCTGTTCGAAAGATGATACCACGAGCCTGACGATTAACTTCGTTCCACAGACCACTAATGTGAGTATCTTGGGTGTACTTGAAGATAGTCAGGTCGCCACTTGACGAAGCCGATACTCGACCAGCTTCGACTTCTTTCCAAAGCTTGTTAAGTAGAATAGGGTCTTTCATGATAACTCTTCAATTTGCCAGTCGCTCTCTGCGTGTGGAATAAGTACGTCGCGTCCAGGTACTAAATGCGAATAGATACTACTTCCTAACCACTTTAGAGACGGTTTTTGTGCGTATATCTTCCCTTTTTTAGAAAGGTTAGACTTTGTGTATACACAGTCCTCAACGCGTACGTGACGCGAAGGACAATAGTACAATCCTGTTGGAATGTGTTTAATACGATACGTTTTCAAGTTTGTTGATCTTCGCCACAATCATCACAGATGGTGTCGTCAGCGGCTACGTGCCCACCACACTTATTACAAACATAACACAGTGGCAACCTCATGAGTGCAAAATCAGTATCTTCACAAATGTAGCAGCCTTTTTTGTAAACGATAACCTTGCTTCGCCAGTCAAATTTATTGGGAGTCGTTTGAGCCTCTTGTTTGCCTTTTTCAAGCATCCAATATGCCGGATCATTATACTTCATGGCCACAGACAAATGACTTTTGTAAATGTTTCGCGTTCACCGGCTTCTAGACAACATTCATCGTCTGTGTGTGAATTGCTATAATAGCTGTCTATATGATATTCACGTAAATTTTTCACCGTACCAGCGTCTACGTTAGATACTTTGCAATAACCATTACCTTCTGAATCTTGACTCATGATGATTTCCGTTTCCGGATCAAGCCTAGACAGAATTTTCTGTAGTTCTTTTACTTTCATATTTAAGTTCCAAATCCAATAAAAGCTCTGCCATCGTGGCAGAGTTCGTCAATGGATCCCATAGTGTCCGTGTAGTATACTCGCACTCCGTGCGAAATCAAGTTCTTTTTTAGCAAATCTTGAATGACCTCTTCTGCTGCGTTCGTGATAGACATACCACCAATCGCAGGACTGAGATCTTCAATCCAAATTGCGTTTTTTTCTTGACGTACTACGTCGTAAGCAAATCTCATTTAGTTCCTCACGCCACTTGTTAGCTATTTTGTTCGCTTCTTTAAGCGAATTACAGGTTGCTCTATACAATACCCAATTGTTATCCAGTATATGTACGACCCTTACTTCGCAATCATAAACTTCTATTCTTAGTACGCTAGCAAGATTTTTTATCATCCTATTTTTCATTGACTCCCCTTAAGGGCATGAACGCGAGCTTGCTCCATTTTCTGAGCGATCTTTTCACCGTTCTTTAAATGAGCAAACTGGTGTCCTTTGACTTGTCTAATGACTGCGGCGGCTTCAAGCAAACGATCCCCTTGTGGGTACGGATTGTTTGCGTGCAGCGGACCCCGGCCTCGTGCGTCAGCCTTTGCGGCCATGACTACGCGACGAGCTACCAAATCACCCTGTAAGGTTCCAAGTCGCCCTAGCAAGCGAACTTTTGTCGTTGCCTTTAGCTCTTCGAACTTGTGGATATTCAGATGTTCTCGCGACGCAAGGACGCCAATCTTACGATGCAGACTAGGAGTCCGCAAGCGATCACACATAGCATTAACCAAAGGTACTCCAAGAGCTTCATGATTGTAGTGGTGTGGGAGATTATGGTCGTCCGTAACTGCCTTTCCAAGGTCATGCACGAGAGCAGCAAACATCGTTTCGTCGTCTGCACCCATGTCGCGAGCACGATCAATGACTTGCAACGTATGCACGTAAGCGTCACCTTCCGGATGATGCTTTTCTGGTTGAATGCGACCCTTTAGGGCGGCGATTTCTGGGAACGTAATTTCTAAAGCACCCAGCCTATCGAGTGCTTCAAAGAAACAAGACGGTCGTTGCGTACGAAGGGCCTTTTCAAGCTCGCCCCATACGCGTTCGCCCGGTTCATTAGCTAATTCAGCCAATGCTGGCCGAGCAGCTTCAATCAATTCATCACTGATTGACATGTCTAATTGAGCAGCGAAACGAGCGGCACGCAAGATACGCACCGGATCTTCTCCGAAGTGGTTGCCAACTGGACGCAGCACCTTGTTTTGAAGATCTCTAATTCCGCCGTAAAGGTCAATGATTTCTTCGGTGAATGGATCTAAAGCCATTGCGTTAATCGTGAGGTCACGACGACGCAAATCTTCATCAAGTCCTACGTTATTCGTATCGCATTCGAAAGCATGGTAGCCCCCGCCAATCTTGCGTTCTTTTCTAGCAAGAGCGACTTCAATCCCGTTCACCAAGAATACAGGGAACTTTGCACCAACGACGCTATCGAAACCAGCCGCATGGAACTGGTTTTCCGATACGCCAATTACTACGATATCCACGTCCTTAGGATTACGCCCTAGGAGTAGGTCTCGTACGTAACCCCCGACAATATAGGGGCAACCCCCCATCGCTTTGATGCGATGGCAGAGTTCTAGATGCTTACGATGCTTCATACCGACAGTATACCCTATCGCAGGTCTTTTGTGTGCTTAAAACGGCTGCATTTTGTAACAAAAGCTACCAGGATCGGCACGTTTGAGGCAAAATCTTCCGGTTGCCAGAAACACATAGCCTTAACATGTTCTTGTTCTAGAATATGTTCTACAATTCCCGGCTGTTGACCTTGGTCTTCATGTTCGTCGTCTACGTGACTAGCAAATGGATCATCTGTACCTTGTAAATCCAAAATGTTTGGCATTACGGGGTGGACAATCTTTTCACTGGCCTTTTCTTGCACGCAAATACCGTATTGGCACTTCCAACACAGACTTTCTTCTGCCTTCGGCATTTCGCTATTCATTTGGGAAGATACTCGTGTTCGTCCACTCGTGTTCGTCCAAGTGTGGTTGGTAGTCGCTAATGTGACGTTCGATAACACTCAAGGGGACGTTATGCTTGTTGCGACCAAGCAAGACATTAGCGTTCCAAGGACGTGGAGTGCAAATCATTTCGGTCTTGTAACCCAATTCACCAGCAAGCTTAAAATAGGGCTCCATTTCCCAATGCTTGATGAAAGTATTTGACACAATCACAAGCGGTACGCCATTTTCCATTTGCGTACGAACTTGCTCCTGATTCCAGGCGTGTGCCCTAGGGAGTTTCTTGGGATCAAACGAGTAGCCGTCTTGAGTCATGAAATACTGATCCGTTTCATGAACACTAGAACGAACACCGTCTCTTTGTCCCAGGTGACGTGCAATCGTACTCTTACCGGAACCGCTTGGGCCTCTCAAAAGAATCAGTTTCATCTGTTGCTAGTATAGCACGATCCACAAGCCGGTCAAGCAAAAACTCGTCTCTCCGAGAAGTCACGCCTAAATCTTATTTGGGAGTACGGCTACTCCTGATAGGCTCGTTAGCCTTCTACACCCTGGCGTTCGGATAGAACTCGCGACTAGAAAAGCTTTCCGTCGTCTGAATCAGCGGTTCTAGGCTTGCTGCCCTTACTGCCAGCCTTCGTCATTTTTTCTTCTTGACCAGATTCTTCGGCACGTCCGTTGCCGCCACTAACGAACGAGAAGCCATCGAAAGTATTAAGGCGAACTTCCAGCTTCGAACGCTTTTCGCCAGTCTTCTTGTCTTCCCAGCGGTTCTGGGTCAATTGACCATTGACGATGATTTGCTTACCTTTCTTGAAATGTGCAGCGATGGTAGTAACTTGCTTACCAAACGCAACACAGTCTACAAAGGTCGTTGTTTCTTTGTCGCCAAACCCGTTGTTAATCGCAATGGTAAAACGAGCGACGTTATTTTCTTCTCCCATAATCTTGGGATCGTCAACGAGATTGCCCTGTAAGGCTACAACATTCAAATTACTCATAGTATTTCCTTTTGTTTCGTTACTTGGTTCAAACGCCAGCAATGGCTCGTTTTTCAAAAATGACTTCTTGTAGAGCACTTTCACGAGTTAGGGTGCCTGCATCAATACGTTCCTTTTGTTCTTGGGAAACGCGGAAACGACGAGCTACGCCAACGGCAGCAGCCACGCGTTCTTCAAAATTCTCAAGCGTCAGGCCGTCTTCAAGATACACCGAGTCAGGAATTTCGGGACGACTACGCTTTTGAAGTTCTGCAAGTCCTCCGCGTTCCAAGAACTCCTGGAAAGCTTGTTCGCGAGTTAGTGTTCCAGCGTCCATACGAGCCTTCTGCTCTTTTGAAATGCGGAATCGGAAGCCAGTACGTTCGGTGAAGTTGTTGAGTGTGAGATCGTTCATGATGCTTATGTTATGACGGGTTAGGTTTGTTATGTAAGGTGTTTTTTCTGAATTTCTGGTTGTCGTAAATTGTTGTTTTGTCCTAATTTAGAATCAGGGAAGGTATGCGTTCTGGACTTGACCTACACAGAACATTGGATGTTTATAGAGTTTCATTTGGATCGATTGTGAAAATCGCCTCCGGGCACTTTAGCGATTCGCTATCGTCACCCTCGTAGTAACAAACGCCATAATCAAGGCTGTAACTAATGGTGGCATTTGGGTGCTTTTTAACGATCTTTTGAAGACGTTCTATCAGATTTGATATCTTGCCTTCAAAGTCATAGGCAGTGTATGTTTCTAAACGTCCCATTAGTGATACTCCGTTCCGTCCTTGCGAGTTAGATAGTCGGGCGAAATGATCTTGAAAACCATACGCTTAGGGTGCGGGTCTAGTTCTCCCTTGCTCCACGTCAATTCGTCGTACATAGGACGAACGACAATCCCTTCTCGAATGTGTCCATCTTCAAGGGTGGTGTTTCCTTGTGCCATTTCTAGCAGTGTTTCGTATGACAACATGCCACCACTCAAGAACGGCACAAGCGGCAATCTTACCTTATTGCAAATGTGAGTTAGTGCATGATGATTGAGGTATTCACCATTGATAGCAATGTCGAATACACGATATCCCTTCTTGTTCTTGGCCCCGTAGTGCAGGTCTTGGACACCAGCACCATAGATTTCGCCAAAAACGATTAGTGAGTTCAGTGGACAACCAGTTCCGCCCTCTGGATTTTCAATTGCATCGATAGCCCACTCAAGTAGCTTATCAAGTGCTTCGGCGTGTAGCTCGAAAGGAAGACCGTAGACTCCACAGTCGTTAGGGTCACGTTGCGTACGATGTGTACCTACAACCTTTTCAAGGTAATCACTCATGCCTCCGTTTTCAGGATCAGGAGTACGTACCCAGCCAACACGGCTATTTGTACCGTGGAGCTTTTCAGTGACAACCAACGGTATGCTGTAATTAAGAGCTTCTGGGAAGTTACGAAGATTCTGCATATCCGTGTAATGATGGAACAACGGATGCTCTCTTCGCATTTGACCAGCAGACATACCTAAGGGCGGCGGGGGCGGTTCGTACTTTTCGATACCGTAGTGAGCAGCTAGGCTCGCACCCGGTTCGGCTCCGCTGTCGTTAGGAACGAGGAAACCAAAGCTTGCAATACTACGCAAACGAGCGGCCCGGACGCGTCCCATGTCACTGTCCTTCTTAAAGGACAGGTATTGAGTCACGCCCCACTTATCGGCCCAATCGCGGGGAACCATAACTTCCGGAGGAATGTGTACTACAATGTCTCCAACCTTGTAGTTACCTTTTCCAGACACAATGTCCCAGCCGCTTACGCGGCAGATTTCAAGACGATCAGCATTGGGATGCGGATTGATAGCGGTCACAACGACCGGAGTGATGATTAGTTCGCTCATAGCTTTACAATTCTGCGTTCGTGGAGTCTAAGTCCTTCAACGTATTTATTTACAAAGTCGCGTTGTTCTGGCGTACACGGTGACCCCCGAGGGTCGTTGTGAGTAGTCATGATTGATCGATAACGTCTCTTAACGAACAACGGAATCTTGCGGTCTAGTCGCATCGTTGATCTGCGGTATGAACGTCTATCTTCTCGTGGTCGTCTTTTCCAGAAGTGCTTAGCTACTTCAATTGAAGAATAAAAGTCGCCATATGCACTTGAATCCATTGTTTCGCTGTGACCGATGGGAATATCACAATCGTAGAAAATGATTCCCCTCTCGTATCCAGTTTCATCTTGAGGGGCGTCGTAGAACACCCACTTAGATTCGTGTATATCAGTTTCAGGACTTCTTCGATAAATGACGTACGAGTAGCCAGTAATCTTGGTTTCGATCAATACGCCACCAAGAACCATATGCCAAATCGGAGTCTCTAAAGGACAGATTTCTTGGCTTGTGTTGTACTTGGTCTGCATGTCTCTCTATAATAACACAAGAAGCCGCTCTTGTCAAGATCACCAACAGAGAATTTGCGTTTTACGTTCATTGTTTTGTTTGTATTGGTGCCCAGGGCGGGAGTCGAACCCGCAAAATCTACATTCTAAGCGTAGCACGTTTGCCAGTTACGTCACCTGGGCATAGTATGTATTGTATCACATTGCATCAAGACTGTCAAGTCAAGGTCTCGGCAAGTTTGTTTGCGGCTAGCCAGCCGCGAGTAGTTGGCTCAAAGCGAGCAAAAGGACTGAACATGTACTTGTTTTCTGCAAAATGAGGATCAATTGACACTTGTCTCTTTAATGCAGCCATTGTTACGTTACGGTACAATAGGATTTTCCTGCCTTCGTAAGTTGTACAGTTTGGATACCGTATTTCTACAACCAAATTACCATAAATTTCAACAAATCGTATGATTTCGTAATGGTATGGATGTGGTTGAGAATTAGAAGACTGTCGAGAATCGTATGAACTCGACGACATTTTGAACATTCCCATGTTTTTATTTGGTAGCTTCGGTGGGAGTCGAACCCACACGCTGATTAGGCACCTGATTTTGAGTCAAGCGGGTCTGCCAATTCCCCCACGAAGCCATTCTGTTCAAGCAATTCTTCGGTCCCATCAGGATGCTCCAAATAGGCAAACCAAATTTTGCATCCCATCCTATTGAAGTGTTCTCTATTCCTGCGATGTGCTTCACGAGCTTCTGCTTCTGTTTTGCGAATCATCGGGTCTCCAGTATCGCGAGACGTGAACGTGTTACGGTGAATACCCCACTTTACAGTCCATACTTTGTTCGGATCAACCTTCAATCATACCTCGCACATTAGGGTTTGTCAACTCTTGGGCTCGTATTTACAGATGATTGCATCTGGAAAATACGTCTCTATGATCTTGGAATAAATATCCCAATTGCCGCCACCCAGACCACAGCCCATTTTGTATGGAAAGTAGAATTGTCCATTCCAATACTTGGATTCTGGATTTCTCCTTCGTGAATTTACAATTCGTTCAAATGCAGTCACGGTCGCGTCGTAGCTCGTCATGCGTTTCGTCCTTGAAACGTCGCCCTGGCCAAAAACGTTGGCAATTCTGATGGTTGGCGAAGCATTGAACATCCATACCCTGCCAATCAATTGCTCTTGACTAGTATCATATATTTGACAGTATTCACGGTACTTGATTTCAAGTTCGGGCCATTTAAGAGCGAAGCTCCTAGCGATGCCGCCCCCCATGATGCCTCGACAATTGACTTGATGAAATAGAATGCCCTCTTCGAGGGCGAGCATGTCTTGTTCAATAATCTTCATTGTATTGTGGTCCGCTCGGCAGGATTCGAACCTGCGATGGTGATTACTCACTCCAGATTAAAAGTCTGGCCCCTTCGGCCTCTCGGACACGAGCGGCGGTTACTCATTGTACACTAAGTATAACACGCCGTAGATGTGCTGTCAAGTGGTACTTCCACCAGGATTCGAACCTGGACGATTCGCTTAGAAGGCGAAGATGCTGGTCCGTTACATCATGGAAGCATATTATTCATTATCGATTACTCTTTGAGCTTCGTCTGCAAGAGATTGAAGAAAGGCAATATTATTCTTGGCTTTTTCAAGAGAGACTAGTTGTTGGTGCATCCGCCAGGATTCGAACCTGGGTTGGGTTTTCACCGTCCGATTAAGAGTCGGATGCCTTCGGCCAACTCGGCACACGGATGCGTGAATGGTCGGGCGTGTTGGAATTGAACCAACCTAATGTCCTCCTTCCAAGGGAGGCGACCCTCCTTGAGTCCGACGCCCGTTTTATGTTGGTCCGCAGCGATGGTATCGAACCATCTGTCTCTCGGTTATCAGCCGAGTGCATATACCTTTATGCTTCCTGCGGAATGTTTTAATAGTTCCAAGATTCTTCTTCTAGCTTCTTGGTAACGTTGGCGGTGCAACGTATCGCACAAGAAACCGCTTTGATTTTGCACGAGCAATGTACTTCTTGGGTAGCTTAAAATCACCGTTGTTACGAATTACATTAAGCATGATTGCACGCAAACGTTGCTCCGGTTCATCGTACCGACTTCCCCATTCACCGGCTTGTTGAAGAAGATGATGAATTGATTCATCGTCATTTGGATCCATAACACAACATTCAAACGCCGATTCCATGAGTGTCATGTTGCGTTCTCCAAAGTACTTCTCAACACGAGGCCATATGTCGTAGTCTTTTGTTACAATTTCATAAACAGAGCACTTGTTCTCGATATTCACGAGAGATACAAAAGCCGCACCAAGAGCACACACCTGACATGTAGTCTTCTTGTTCTTCTTGAAGAAATCCTTGAACGATCCTGCGATCGTCTCATCATATGCACTCATGTCATTGCGTAACCATGAGTTTAGTTCAGGAGAATCCACTTGGACATACGTTCCAGGCGTTGCCTTGTAACGATTAAAACGAATCTGAGCCAGAACATCCTGGGCGATCTTCACACACATCCGACGATTTCGACGAGTCATATTTGTTGTTATTGTTGTTGTTATTGTTGGCGGAAGGTTAGGGAATCGAACCCTAGAGGCTTTTTACACCCAGCCGTTTTCAAGACGGTTTCCTCGACCTACCGGACACCTTCCAAATTTTTCACATCTGCTGGAAAGAGATACTTAGTGAGAACTTCACCAATCCCACGATCCAGAATAACCGCGAGCAGCTTGTTATGGTCTCCCTCAAACGGGCCGCTCATGAGTTGATCATACCACTTATACCAGTGTTCGTCAAGAACAATCTCGACTGGCTGTCCTGGAACGTGCTCGAAATAGTCGGCATCGGTTTTAGGGGCAGCACGCACCTGAATAGTAATTCCGCTTTTACGAGAAGACTGGTCTTTTACCGGGACGATCTTGTCAATCGGCGGCAGTATGCCAATCCCAAGTGCGTCGTTAATGCGTTCAAACAAAGCCTCAAGAGGCGTTAACCCCTTTGTCATTTCTTCTTTCGTGCGTTTGAATCGCTTGGCTCCAGTTACGGTCTTGTAGCTTTCGAGACAAGTGATTTGCTTTGCTTGTTCTTGCGTAATGTCGTTCATTAAAAACTCCATCCCAAATTGATCATATACATTTCGCAATCCAACTCAGGATTGATGATGAAAATGTCTACGTCTTGATTGAAGAAGTGGCGTCGATATTCGACTCCCACAAAGATGTTGTCTGTAAAGAACCAAGACGTACCAAAATTGACATATGGTGCGTAAGCTTGACCACGATCTTGCGGAGTGCCAGCGTAACTCAAATCTACCTGAGTTTCAAGTTCAAACGAAGACATACCGCCGCTTGCCGACACTTGCCACGAATCCGTGACCATCCAGTTCTTTCGCAAACCCAAATACACTTCTTGAACAGTGGTCTTTGTGCTGTCTACGCGACGATTGATATACACATCGTCATTTGACACGTCCTGGCTTTGCATAAAACCGAACTCAGGTCCGAAGCCATCTTTTCCAGCTAGGTCAATACTGCCACCCAGCACGTTCGTTTGCTGGTCAGTTGATTCCCAATCGCCAGAATCTTGAAAATCGCGAACGCCAACCCCGACCTTCGCGTTAGGGGCCATGCGGCAGCTAGTGACAAGCGTAGCAAAAGTCAGAACAGAGAGTAAGTGCTTCATATGATCTATTGTACCACACGTTTGTTCGTTGTCAAGAAAAAGTTTGGCGGTAGGTGTAGGATTTGAACCTACGGAGGTTTTAAAGCCCCGCTTCTTTAGCAAAGAAGTGCCTTAGGCCAGACTCAGCCAACCTACCAATTATGGAGCCCCGTGAAGGATTCGAACCTGGACAAAGAGATTCAAAATCTCTGGTGCTAGCCGTTACACTATACCGGAAATAATCAATTGTTTCTGTGTAGGCCATACGTATTCCATTGTAGGGTCTTCGATCCAATTAAATTGACCGTAATAGACAGGATCTTTGCGAAGCAAGTTTGCACGATGTGAAGCATGAAGCTCAGACAATCCAATCCAAGGCGGCATTTCAATGTTTGAAGAAATTGGTCCTGGTCGCATGGTGTTCTCGTATCCGCGATTAATCCATTCCGCAATAGCTTCATTCATATACGAACGTAACGCTTCATTATATCCACGCCACATAACTGCTGCCGGGTGATTTAACCATCCTTTTTTCAAAGGACTGTTTTTCATAAAACCTTGATCAATACGCCATTGACGTTCAGTCAAAGCCCATTCATCGCCATTTACAATCAACAGTTGAAATGCTTCAACACGTTGTTTGCCGAGACGACGATAATCTAAACACGAAAGAGACTTAGTAAAGTCTGAAAAAGGAAGAAATGTTTGCATATTACATCTTGGTGATGCAACGATCAACACCCGTCAAAAACAAGGCAAGAATAATCACTCCTAGAATGATTGCCACAGGAATCCAAAGCGGGGCGAGCACCCACAGCCAAGGCCAGTTAATAATGTTGCCAAGCTTGAGGCCGATGAAAAGAATGGCCAATAGGCCAGTAAAGCCAACACCGCCCGAGCGAACTTTGATTTTTTGATTAGACATTGGATTGTGTTTAGGTTGAGGTTCAAGTTTAGTAGTAACAACCACAGTATATCATGTCTCCTGGAGTTGTCAAGTGAAAATTAACGTTGGCGGGCCTACGGGGAATCGAACCCCGATCTTCTATTCGACAGACAGATATTCTAGCCTTTGAACTATAGGCCCATTGTTTTGGTGCCTCCCCCAGGTAACGCTCCTGAGCCTCCAGTATTTCAAGCTGGAATGCAGACTTCTACACCAGGGAGGCGGATCTTCTAACAGGATAATGTTTCCGAGTCGCACGTCTCTGTGCTTCTGATGCTTTCGCCATGATTTTGTTTTTGGGGTGCCTAACGAGTATCGATCTCGTACCTGGAGATTCACATTCTCCCGTGCAGGCCACTACACTATAGACACCGCTATGATGGTAGCCACAGCGGGATTCGAACCCAGCACTTTACAGATTTTAAGTCTGTTGACTCTGCCGATTGGTCTACGTGGCCATAAGTTGTTTGTTTTCAAAGCTGTACGCTATTCGCGAATAGCGAATGTATTGGTCCGCAGGGTGGGATTCGAACCCACGTATTTCGCATATCAGGCGATGACTGATCATAAATCAGGGGGCTTACCGCTAACCGACCTGCGGAAAAAGTTTGCCCCCAGGACAAAGGAAGTCCTAATTGTACCTGATACGATCTTCACCTTCTTCTTCGAACCATTCTTCGGTCTCGAAGTCCTCGGCGACGACGCGGTAATCATACACTGCGTCCTCGTCCGTGTCAAGTGTTGTTTCGAAAGATTCTTCTTCCATTGTATTGGCTCCGAGAGTAGGACTCGAACCTACGGTGGGGGAATTTCTCCCCTTCGCATTAACAGTGCGATGCGTGCTACCAACTCCGCAACCTCGGAACGTTGTTGTTGCTTGCGAGACTAGGATTCGCACCTAGGTTTCTCCGGTCAGAGCGGAGCGTACTAGGCTGCTGTACGATCCCGCAGTAAAGCTTATTCGTATACCGTGATAGTCTTTTGCCGAGCAATCACTTCGCGGTAACCATTGAATTCGGCACCATGATACGACTGATACCAGCCGTCAACGCGAATCAGGACTTCTGTGTCGCCATTCTTGAAACGCCACACGGTCCAGTAATCAGACCCTTGGTCTTGGCCTCCGTAATGAGCAACACACTTTTCATCAAAACTCCATCCTTCCGGAATGGGCGAATCAAAATCATCGTCCAAATAATTGGACAAAAGCTTCTCAGCATTTTTATCTAACCAATCACGTAGTTCTGCACTGATCATAGTTTTTTCCAGATATCGGATTCAAAAAACCGCTCGAAAACCACATTGTCAAACTGCTTGACTATGTTCCAGTTGTCGATAGCGTACTCCCTAAGCGGACCATCGTCAAGAGTCGTACAGACTTTTTCGAGGGCACGCATGTATGCAATACGATATGAGAATCGTGTTCCCTTAATGCGATTTGGAATGATAAATCTTTCCAACGCAATGACGTACGTTTCTTCACGAACGCATGCTTGTTTTAGTTCATCAGAAGCAGCGTACCATAGATCTATGTCGTACGCTGCCTTGGACATGTCTTTCTTTAGCTGAAAGTACGACGGCGTACCACCAACAATGATCTTGTGAATGTCTTCGTGATTAAACACGCGGACAACTGCATCTTTGATAAATTCCTCATTTGTCATGTCTCCAAATGGATTTCTATGAGGAAAGTACTTTCTGGTTTCCGCCATGCGGCGACTAATGAATTCGCGATCTTCATCCGTGAAATCATGATCCAGAATTTGGTACTGAATCATGTGTTTCGTGAAATTAAAGTCACGATACATATGCGAACGTTTGATTGCAGCAAGGCCACGAGAACTACATACTTTGACTAAAAGTCTACCATCAGCTAGAGCAGTCTTGTCTGTTCCATACTTCGATTCGATTTCATGATTAAGGAAGAAAGCATCGTTATGTAATTCGATGTTTCCAAACTTCCATGAAAAGACCTTGCGATCACATGTCTTTTGAAGCAAATTTTCAGCTTCAAAGTGAGACACGATCACATCCCAATCCTTAGGATTCTTGGGACGGTGTTCTGGATGCCAGATAGAAGTAGCTCGTGAACCAATTAGCAGCATATTGTTTGCAGGGGCATAAGGAATCGAACCCTAGTCTATCGCTTTGGAGGCGAGTATATTACCACTATACTATACCCCTATGTTTTGGTACCCATTGAGGGAATCGAACCCACGCAGCTACCTTGTAGGGATAGTGTTCTGCCATTAAACTAAACGGGTATATTATTCGATTTCAAGAACTTCGCCACGCTTACCAGCTTCATGAGCTTCCTTCAAAAGCTCAACGATACCGTAACAATCGTTAAAATTCCTGCATAAATTATTGTCTTCTATTTCTCCGTTGTTTATGATGGAGAAATACAAGACAATATCATAAACAACAAATACCCGTTTGTCGTTGATGTAGATTTCGATACAAGAAGTTCCATCTTCGCGATCTGTAATCTTTTCTTTGATTTTCATAGTTCAATTCCTGAGTTCTTGCAAAATTCCAGATACTCTTGACTTGGAGCACCAAGTTCATACACAGATCCAGAGTACGTTCGTGCCGTTCTGTTCTTCACGTCAATTTCCATCAAGGAAGATGATGTAATCCTATGACCCGCTGGGTAACGTGGGTGTCCGTAAACTTGACCAGTGAGCGACTTGAATCGTCTTTCTGGAGCAGTGTATTCATTTACACCTGGAGAGTCTACGATACCCCAATCTTCAATTGCTATTTTCATGATCTTTTCAAGATTTCATCTAGCTTGTCGAATGAAGGCACGCTTGAATTATGCCAACGATAACACAATGGACAGTAGTACGGATATCTATCGCAGTCCGCTTTTTGTGCGACTTGAAAAGAAGCGTATGCTCTTTTACTAAGACACATCCTGTGCTTCCTGAGTTTCTTGCGTTGACGATTCGAAAGCATGTTGTTAGTATATCCCTTGATGTCTAAGTTGTCAAGGAAAAATGGAGCCGCCGATGGGACTCGAACCCATAACCCCCTGATTACAAATCAGGAGCACCACCAATTGTGCTACAGCGGCCTATGGTCCTGGGTACGGGTATCGATCCCGTTTCTAGTCCTTGAAAGGGACTTATCCTAGCCACTAGACGAACCCAGGTTGAATGGTGGACACGGAGCGGTTTTTGTCATTGTGTTAAAATCCTAGATCGTCTGGACCTTCAAGCTTTGCCTTACCACAGCAAGATGCTTGAAGACTATGAGGGGAAACCCCGCAAAATCATTAATATTTTGCGAGCACTCAAATTGTCCGTAATCACTTCCAGATACGTTCATCATCCCACTAGGTTACCCGGCTAATTACTTCCGAGTGTTTTGGTAGCTTAAAAGAGGGTGTACTGTAGCCTATACATGCATGTTGTACACCATGGCGAGCAGTATCAAGCACGGAATTGTACTGCATAATCCGCTCTAAGCCTCTCCGTGAAGCGTTGTTCATTCTTCTCTTTCAAGCTATTCTGGTGGAGAGCATGGGAATTGAACCCACCCCACGGACCTTGCAAAGGTCTGTCGCCACCTTGGTACATGGCCCCCCATAACAGCGATCACTTTAAGATTAACCCCTACAACTCACGCCCAGCATTACCTGATAGTAGGGATCTCAAAAATCGCTGTTGTTTTATGGCCAGTCGTGTGGCAGACTGGTAAGCCTCGTTGTCTTTCTCTTTACAACGCAAGAGAGCCGAACTGCCCATGTGGCCAATCCCCTATCTCGTCGGCAGAAGCGTAGGGATACTGGAGTCTCTTGTGGGAGTTGCACCCACACCTTACGGCTTGGAAGGCCGATGTGCTATCTATTAAACACCAAAGAGACGTATATGGTGCCAGCAGCAGGATTCGAACCTGCGACGCCTTTTGAGTCACGGTTTACAGCCGCGTGCCATCGACCACTCGACCATACTGGCAATTGTACTGACTCCCTTGGTGAGTGTTTCACTCACGTCTCCATCTAACGCGGATGGTGTCTTACGCCTAAACGACAAGGAATTAAGTGTGCTGGGAATAGGTATATTCACCCAACTATGTCTTTTTCCAGACTGCTTACTTAAAAATAAGTAGCCCTATGACTTTCGATCTCCACTTGTGGTCTCGCTTTGATCGCTTTTCTTTAAAGTCAAGAAAACGTACGTCCACTGAACGACACTTGACTTACATCTTAACCGATTTTTCAATTAGCCACTAATGTAGCTAGGTCGTTTTCATTTGTTAGGCTCACCGACTTACACGGCTATCCCTTTCGGGGTTTGGTTGCACCACCTACGCTTGCCGACCACAAGCTCGTACCACTATTATACACCACTTTCGGTGTTCTGCAACCAAAAATCTGGAAAAACTACGATTTCTTCGGTCGCTTGCAGTTTTTAGCGTGCTTCTTGCCACCCTTAGCCCCGCAGTACGTGCAGGCCGCACGCTTCGGAGTCTTAACAGCAACCTTCGGAGCATCAGCCACGTCGTCGTATTCATCCAGGGGACAGTCGCCGAAATCCAGGCCCATGTCTTCATCCAACTCAGGCACGTCGTCCTGGTACTCTTCGGGCTGGACGTTCACGGCAACGTACAGAGGTTCCTCCATGATTCGTTCGCAAATATCCACGACCTCGTAACGACACACGCGAAGCTTCTCGCAAGAATGGTCGCGAGGAACCGATACCGCATCACGAGGATTAACCTTAACAAGAACAAGCTTGCCATCGGAGCTAGCAAAGTCACTGGCGTACTTGTGCGTGCCAACGTGGAAACCAGTTGAACAAGCTGCGTTCGTGTCGGGATCGACTTGTTCACGCGGCATTTCGTTCACAGAACCAATGCTGTTATCGAACGTTTGAGTATGACGATCCTTGAAGTCGCTCGTCAAGCCCTTGTACGCCATAAAACACCCATCGTGCGTGATAGGGAAGTTGCCGTGCTTGAGGAAGTCGTACAATTCGTTTCGCGAACGCTCATTCGGGTTCTCCATCAAGTTAGCAAGGAAACGAGCCAGCGGCTTATAAGGAAGCTGTTGTCGCACGAAACTGCTAATCGTGTCAGCAATCACGCTATGCACTTGTTCGCCATTGTAGAACACTTCGCCATATTGGTTAACCGTCACGCCCTCAATTCGCTTTTCAAGCGAAGCCGGAATGTCGAGCAATGGATCAAGACGATCAGATTCATTATTAGTGAGACACGCTACAATTGCATTGTAGTTAGGATGCGTCTTGCCAATAGAATGCGTTCTGCCATTCCAGGCGATTGTGATGTTTCCATCGTTCGTCATGATGAACTTAGGAGTCGGCTTTTCAGGCAGACCTACATCAATAAGAACTTCTTCTTGATTGATGCCAGTCAGTCGTTTGATAATGTCGAAGATACTCATTGTTGGCCTTTCAGTTTGATGTATTCAACAACGTCTTCCTTGTGGACGTGTTGCAGATTGACGTGAGACAGGAGTGGATAGGTAGCGTCGAAAACGTCCTTGAAGTTAGGAGCTTCTGCCACCTTGATACCAAACATAGTGATCATACCACGAGTAGTGTTACCAAGGTCGGTAGATTTTGAGAATTTTGCGAGATCATCACAGACGGGCGACAGACCAACGATCCATTCCACGAAAGAATTGGGGGTCGAGTAGCTGTCGAAGCCGTGATGATATCTAGCCAATTGGTAAATATCGAGAGCGTCAACTGCATCTTGAGCATATTGACGAGCTTCTTCTTCCAGATCGGGCAGACCAAGCTCGGTGCGAATGCGGTCATAGTATGCCTCGGCGATACCGTAGACTCGCTCGTAGCCCATTTGTCTGGCAATCGTGATGGCAACTTCGCCATCGTATTCTTTGCCACCGATCTTACACATAAGACCTTTGCGAGGAACCGCAATGGCATCTTTTACGTCAATTTCAGCTTCCGCAATGGACCGCCAGCAGTCAGAACGAAAGTTGCCGCGTCGAGCGGACTTAATGTAAGAACGCTCGCCTGCGGAGACTCGTCGAGCAGCCCTCGGGGGCTCGGGCAGACTAGACAACGTAGCAGTAACACCACCGAATGTCTCTTCGAACTTTGCACGATCTTTGATCGTAGCAAGATAGAAGACGCCACGTTGACTGTTCAAGAAGTGACGAAGCTTATTCTTGTCAGATTGCTTAAGTTCACCCTCCACGTCACACTCAACAATCACGTAGTGAGTGTCGGCATTAGGATTAAGTTCCGTCTGCCAGCGATCATGACCAATGAAAATCTTGTTCTTTCGAAGATCGACACGCTTAAGCGAGTAGTCGGCAGTTTCCGTCTTAATGGTACTCGTTGCGTGCTGGAAGGAAATCACGCTGCGATAGAAACGAAGAGCCTTAATCTTTTGAACCAAACAAATATGCTTGCCAAGATCATCTTCCACGGTTTTAGTGACTTCACTTGATGCCGCGTCAATAAGGCGTTGAATATTAGCCTTCGTGTCTTCGCTGTAGTGAAGTTCTTCGCGACTAGCGGCAAATTCAACTTGGCCGATATCCACAAAGAGAACCATCGCGGCATTATCGCCCAAAATGTGCCTGAAGTGTTGCATGGCAACCGGGTAACAAATATTACCCATAACCACGTTGACACGACTCGTCAAAAAAGCACCGTGCATTCCGCAATCGTAGAGTTCGTAACCCTTTCCCTTGAAACGGGGCTCGACTGACGGAAATTCAACCTTGGCACCAACAATCTTCGGACGCGTCGGGAAGAAACGATAGACGCGTTGAGCCGCAGCCTGAAACTGGTAGGCGTCACCTTCTTGGATATTGATGCGAATTTCAACACCATTAGGCTCACTAGATTCTTGAGTGGAAAGCAAAGCAATGCTCGGCTCTCCTTGTTCATTCTTGAAAGCAGAATAGGTGTACATGTTACCGTTCCAGTACGACGTAATCGTAAACTGATCGGTATACGCGAAAGGCGACTTGCTTCCCAGGCCGAGAGCACCAACGAACTCGTTAGATTCCGAACGAGAACTAGCGAAGTAAGTCGTGTAGATGTGTTCGACCTGATCGGGAGAAAGACCCGTTCCAAAGTCACGAATCGAGAAAAACGGAGCAAAGCTGTTCGGCAGATGGACCTCGAAAGGACGGTCTTGCGTACCAGCTTCGACTTGAGCGTCCCATGCGTTCGTGGAAAGCTCACGAACGATAGCCAAGCGAGTGTCTGTGTAAAGCTTGCTTGACAGAATGTGAAACGCCTTGGCGTTTGCAGCGATCTTGAACTTCGCTTCCGGGAAGCCCCCGGAGCGAGTAACAGCGTTGGTGGTTTGTTGGAGTTGCATACGGGTCTATTATAGCCTGCTTAGATGCTAAGTCAAGAAAAATCCGTTCACGAATCAAGGAAAACTTCGTCGCCAGTCCAGATTACATACTTGAAATAGTCGATAACCGGACAACAGAACCATCTTGTTGAATCTACCAAGCCTGTATCTTCTTCATGGTGGTGTCCAAAGAACCAGAACTTCGGTCTGTATTTTTCCTTAAGAACTTCGAGAAAGTTCTTATCGCTACTACCGAAGATACTTCCTTGGTATCGAACGTCGCTATATGGAAACGACATTGGATGCTCGTGACTAAAAATGGCATCAATGGGGCCGCTTACGGCTTGAAGCGTGTTGTACATTTGTGCATACGTAATTGATTCCTGGGGCCACCAGGAAATATTTTGAATACGCGATGCTTTATCGATTGACGAAGCTCCACCAAAGAACATAGCTCGGACGGCAGAACCGTCCTCGCGGGGAATTTCTAGTACACTACCACGCGGCATATATTGCCATTCGGGTTGCCATGCACCACCATCTTCTTCTAGTTTATCGAAATTCTCGTGATTGCCATCCAACCAGAACTTCTCAGCCTTCTTGTAGATTTTCATTAATTCTGGAGTCAAAAGGGCTTTACTTGCCTTAAAAGGCTTGCCTCCACGCCAGCCGTAGCCAAAGTCTCCAACCTGGACAATATGCGTAATATCAGGGTGCTTACGAATTGCTTTTGCAATCGTGATATTCATAGCGGTCCAGTCGCCATGAGTATCGCCTAGAATAAGGAACTTCATGTTTGAATTACCGATTCTTGTCCACATTGCCAAAGAGTAACCATTAAAGGCATACTCTTTGGATTATTGCATTTCCAGCGAGCTATAGCATTGTTCGTATTTTCGTTATTGAATAGCGAAATCATATCAAATCTACCGCGACATTTAGAATCTCTTAGGGTTGTAAGTTGAATAATGGCGTGATTATCGTGATAATAACCACGCTCATGATAAATACAAAGAGTACCAGTAATCATGACTCAGAAATGAACCTAGGATCGTAAAGTTGTTCTACAAGACTCGTAAACGGAATGCGTTCAGCCACAAGGCCAACCTTTTCCAGCTTACACTTCATGTTTAATGCAGCGGGTGCATTCAATGAGTGAATGATAATTTGACTTGAAAGGTTTGCGTTATTACAAATCCAACGCACAACTTCACTGCCAGTGTTCTTGTCTTCTATCGCAACGAACGCTTCGCCTCCCAGGTCGTGATCCAGAAAGATGATGTCGAATACGTTTTCCTGCAATGCTTTGATAGCATCGGCGGCCTCGGTAGTCACGACGAGATCGTGTTGGCCGAGAGTAGAGCGAAACGTTTCAATCCTCTTAGGATCGTCTTCGAGTACAAGGATCTTGATGGTCATAATTAGGTCCAGTAGTAATCACTTAGTTTAATGAGCTTAACTGCACCATTAAGCATTTGTTCTTCGTATTCGTCTCCGTCCATATCGGAGTTCTTCCACCAATCGATTAGAGCTTGAGTTTCGTGCCATGCATCATAAAAGTTAGGATTGTGTTCTTTTTGCCAATCCCATTCCGCTTGAGTCTTGGGGCCTTCCGTTTCAAGAAATTTTGCTGCGGTTTCAAACACCAATTCACGAATGAGAAGTCTACGATCACACCAAGTATGATCTAACGTTCGAGGCTTTACGGTAGTGAATCTATCCCAGGCCCATCCGCGAAAAATCCACCAGAGATTACCAGGACGCAAATGATATGGTACATGCTTACGATAAAAGTCATAGAGTTTATCCCAGATGGTTTGCATGTCACGATAGTCTACACCGCAATAGAGGCATGAATTATTACCTTGAAAGGAAAAAAGACAATACCTACTACTAGGACACTTGTACTTGGTGAATCTCATGATAATATAAGTATACCACACAAGGCCAGGAGTGCCACCACAATACCGGGAATGTTGATCGTGTAAGTGCGGTGTATCTCTACAGGTCCAGGCGGCGTGATCTTCTCCATTTCGAGCAGAGCTAAAGCACGTTTATAGGCAATAGCTTGCCCTCGAAAGTTGTCTACGGTTGGTCCGTGAAGTCTTTTCTTGCCATTGGCAGCAAGAATGACAGCTTCGGCTCGGGCTAGGTCTTGTTGAAGGTAAATTTTCATTCAAGCAAGGCTTTATTAATCATGGCAATAGTTTCCAGGTTATCCATTCACATGGTACAACAATAGACTTTTTGTCTCCAAATTGGTGACAAACAACGTGTTCACAAGCTTCAAGCAAATACTTGAGGTCGTCTACACTTATTAGTGTGTATTTGGGGCATTCGGTTGCAGCACCTAACACCATCAATAGTTGAGCGTTCTGTGCAATGTATTTGTTAAGCTGAGACACTTTTAAGTGAAAGCTTTTTGGCATTGGACGACAGAATTTGACTTCGACAAATCCAACACCATTTACCTTAAAATCAGGATCAACGGTTACTTGCTCAAGAGTAAGATACCGACCGTCGTTCCCACAGCCATTGTCTTCGTACTTAGGATTGCCGATTGTTAGCAACCATCGTTCCAATAGCTTGCGTTCTATGCGATTTCCATCTTTGATATCGCGGGCAAATTGTGCTTGCGTTCGATTATCAAAGCGGTATGAATTTTTGCCGTTCATTGTCCAAATTATGATTGTATTGCTTTGATTACGAGTTTCAGTAGTTCTTCGTCGTCATCCGGAAGATCAGGATTTACCGCACGAAACTTAGCTGCAATTGATTTAATTGTCGCACGGATTTCATCCGGCGTAACTTCTTCGCCCTTTGCTCGAAAATGGCGAGCAATTTCTTCTGGTGACATCATGAGTGGGCCAGCAACCACTTTCCTGCCGCATAGAGGGCATACATCGCAGCAAGCGACAGTCCTGCGGACAAAGTAAGAAGGAAAATCCACACTCCAATAATGTTTCGTTCGGCTACACGAAAACAGTGAATTTCCTGATTATGTTGTTCCATGTTCTTCATGCCATAGTATAGCCGCAGACGCGGCTGTTGTCAAGCCTTTTATGGTAAAATGTAACTCCAAGCCCACTTTATGGCAACCAACAAGAAAGAAAGTACCAAAATGCACCACAAAACACAGAAGATGGACGAGAACCATCCTTCTGACGTTTTGGGTAGCTTACTCCTAAGCTTTGAAAAATCCAACAACCGCATTGTGATGAAGACAGTATTTTTCGATAACAGCCAAGAACGCTTCCTCGGGATACGCTTGAGCATACCCCTGATCTTTTCGCATTGCATTCATCGCTTTCATGGACTCAATCTCTGCGTATGCCGCAACAGATTGTGCAATGTAGTATGCCGCTTGTTGTTCAGGTGTCATGTGGTCTGTTTATCGTTTGTTGCCAAGCCACTCAGTTAGTTTTTTCATTACAGATCTTTAAGGATACTGAGCATGTACTTACCACGGGCAATGCTGCCCCTCGCATCGGAACGCATCTTCTCAATGACCTCTTGGGGCGGCTTCCTAACGCTGATTACGGTAGTGTACGCACTACAGTCAAATCGTCTAGAAACAGAGTCGGCTTCCTCTGTTGCGTAATCTTTTAGATATTCCTTTTTCAGCTTGATCTGTTCAAAGAAGTAACGAATTTCGGTAGCTTGATGACCGGGGCCGAAGTGCGTTTCGAGCTTATACCAATAAATTTTATTCATCTTTTATCATACGTAGTGTCAATCGGTTCAAGTGAGGTTTTCATTTTAGAATTAGTAGGCGTGTCCGACATTAGCTAAACCGTGCTTCGAATTCGTTGCGTGACAGGGTGATCGTTTCCAATGTTTATTCTCTCTGAGGGTTTGTTAAATCGTAATAGTACAGAACTTCTCCAGTTTCAAGATTAACCCAACCCCACTTAAGAAGGTCAAGATCTCCTGTTGTCTTTAGCCACGTTCCAACACGACCATTTGCCGTGGCTGTTACTCGCGTTCCAGGTGGTAGCGTAAACAGAGGAGTCCACGCCCGAGCCCTGTCAATTTCGTAGCGTGACAGAGTGATCGTTTCCAATTTCCAGCCAAGATGCTCAGCGAGCGTGATTACGTTTTCCACACAGTAAGCGTTGGAAAATACAAGCTTGCCGTCCAGAAACACAAGCCTGTGCTCGTGCTCGTTGCAATTGTAGATAACCAGTTTTTGTTGTTCCATGATCTTAGTATATCCTGTAATTGGTCGTTGTCAAGGTTATTCTTTTGTAAGCCAAGTAAGATATGCTGCATTTAAAGCTTCACGCAAATGCCGTTTTTTCTTGGTGTTTATGCCTTGTTAGTTCTTATCCTTTTCAAGCCATTCCACGGTCATGTCAGGATCTCTATCTCTCTTACGAGAGATAAACCGACAAGCCTGATCTTGATTCTTGAAGGGACCAGCGATAGGCGTACCGTCATATAGGACGTACCAACCAGACTGCTTGATGAATTCAATGCTCATTTTAACTCGTTGCTTCGTTTATCCAGGTAGTTAGTTTTTGCTACAGCCACGCACACACGGTGAAGTATACCCTAACGTCGCCGCCCCGTCAACTCGACGACGCCAGTCGCCACAAATAAATGCTAAACGCCCCAATAGACGCAAAAAGCAGCAACCTGACGACCCACATGGCAATAGTAAGGGCGAAACGAAAGCTTCTAGGATTTTCCCAGGCTTCTATGGTATCTCTATGGTGAGTTTTCATGATGGGCTTGAAAAAGACTTAAGTACGAACCCGGTAAGTAAGATGGCCGTCTTCCCAAATGGCTTCAATTAGCCCCTTCTCACACATAGAATCTAGCGTCTGCTGCAACTTGGAAGAAGAACACCGCTGGCGGAACTCGTCCTCGGTAGTTTCTTCTCCCACTTTATAGCTGTTCATGGCCACGCCAAGAGCCCACTCAGAGATGTGGGCATCGTTGTCTTCGTTGTAGGGCTCTTGAGTGAAGGCATCGATATCCTTGCGGGCCGTGGTTAGGTTGGTATGCTCTAAAATGACAAGCTTCTTCATGTTCCTATTGTATCATGAGGATTTTCTCTGTCAAGCTGAAAAAAGAACTTGACACACCCAAGCTCTTAGGGTACTATGATGGTGCCATCGTCGGTTGACAGCAGGGAGAGTCTCGCACGCTCCCAAACGAGATCAAATGAAACAAGTAGCGGGCTTGTCATACTCCACGGTAAAGTTTGGTCTTACCCTGCTTTTTACAGCCTAATGGCGAATTTCGCTTGACAACGCTTGAAAACATAGTACAATGAACACATAGCGGGGTAGAGGAGTCTGGCCGTCCTCGTGATCCTCATAAGATCGAGACCGTGGGTTCGAATCCCACCCCCGCCACCAAATACACCATTCCTTCCCAATGAGCCCGACAGGAATGGTGTGTCAAAAGGGGTTATGCTGTAAAAAAAGAGTGAACAACGCCGTGAATTGACAGCAGGAACGACGGACAAAATCACAGCCACGCCAGACGTGGAAGCGGTAACTAGAGACTGATCGCACCCCTTCGAGCCAGGAGATTCTGGGAACACCCGGTGTCTCCTGGTTCTTCTTTTTTAGGCCCGCGTAGTATAGTGGCTATTATTCGTTCTTGGTAAGAACGAGATGGGGGTTCGATTCCCTCCGTAGGCTCCACAAAATCCTGGAAGCATGGGGTATGCCCTTACTTGTGTTTCAAGCTGCTTGAAAACAGCATGGGGGGTAGTTTCCCAAAATCCTAGAAGTGCAGACTTTTCCCTTACTGCACCCGATTGGGAAAATCCTAGAAGCTTTCGTTTCGCCCTTACTGCGGCGGCCCCCACAATTCTAGGAGTTCACCGCGAGCCCTTACTGTACCCCCAGGGGGTCCAGGGGCCGGGGCAGGCCCCCGGAGGGGCGGCCCGCCGCTCAAGGCGGCTACTCGGGACCGGGTGGGCCGACCCCCGGTCGCGGATACTCCCGAACCAACACCATCCTAGTTTCCTAGGAAGCTTCGGGGCGTTCGCAATGCTGACTACAGTATATCCCTTGAAAAGGGATAGTCAACCAAAAAGTGGATTTTTGCTTCCCTGACTTTCGCCTAATCCAGTCAGTGTTAGTTTTTGGGCGAGTTGTTTTTGCCTCTCGGCATTCGTAACTCTTTGATCGACGATACATTATACTATAGGGACGCGACTTGTCAAGGACAATCCTGATTTTCTTTTTCGAGCTTTTCCCTTGCCTATTCGAATCGAAGGGCTATACTTGTGACGAGTTTACTAAAACCCGCCCCCAAGGGGGCATAACCAACAAGAAAGAGAAAACATGTCGAACGCAACTGCTAATCGTGGCCCTGGTCGTCCTGCTAACTTCCCTGGCGTCGAGGTCGTGTCTTTCCTGGCAAAGATCCCCGTCGAAACCAAGGAAATGGTTTCCACGCTGGCCGAACAGCGTGGCGAGACCATCGGCGTTACCTTGGACGCCATGATTCGTCGGGCTTTCAAGGAAGCCACCCGCCAGCGTGGTGCGAAGTCGGATAGCTGAGCTATCCACAAGCGTCGGTTCCTTAGGGGCCGCTCCAATCGGGGGCGGCCCCTGTTTTTTCAGAATTCTGTTTGCCTCTCTACGATTGCAGGCTATACTTGTGGCGAACCGGGGGAACGTCCCCCACAACAAGAAAGACAACAACATGAGCAAAGCTACGATCACTGGTTTTTTCAATCCCCGCACGGCGGGCGATACCTTCAAGGGTCTCAATGGCTCCATCGATGGGGCGGTTGCGGAAAGCATCATTCCGGATCTTCCGACCTTCCTGCAAAAGGCTGGTCGCGACTACTACATTCAGAAGGCTCCTGTTTTCCAGCGGTTCGACGGCGAATTCGCGGAAGTCGAAAACCAATACCATCTCGTTCGCTCGAACGATCAGCGTGTGGTCAGTCCGCATACCGTCACTGGCCAATACGCTCCGCTCTCCCTCGTGGATATCGCGGAAGAACTCCAGCCCTGGTGTGACGCGGGCTGGTGTACGCCCGATGGCGTCTACAGCGGGCGGAACGAGTCGCTTGAAATCCTTAGCCTTCGCTTGGACGCTGGTGACGTGGAATTGGCAGAAAACGAGCGGTTCATGCACTACATCGTTTTCCAGAATCCCCACGGTAGCGGCGGCATGGCCAAGGGCAAGATCATTTCGTGGCGAATTGTGTGTGCGAACACGTTCGCGGCGGCGGTTTCTGCCTCGGCTGACTTCACGATCACGCACCGTGTGGCGAATGGCGACCATGACGTGCAGAAGGCTATCATGGCAGGTCGAACCAAGGACGCTATCGCAGCGTGGGAAAAGGCTCGTGGACACATCGCGAAGCTTTCGGATAAGATCAACGCATGGCAGTCGGTTCCCCTCCAATTCGCGGACGCCAAGAATCTGACGGATCGTCTCGTGGGTATTACGGATGAAAGCAAGGCGAGCACGCGAGCCAAGAACAAGCGTGACGCTATCCTGGCGGCATTCAGCATGCCTCAATTTGGCACCTACGGACGCAACGCCTACGATTGGCTCAATGGCGTTACTTTCGTGAACTCTTCTCCGCTGGCGGAAGCCAACAAGCGTAGCAAGGTCTCGGGCATCGACCGCACTATCCGCAATCTGGACATGAACGGTTCGGGTTTCGCAGTGGAAAATCGTGCCGAGAGTCTTCTCGCGGAGTTGATGGGCTGATGATCCTCGTGGGGCGGGGCTTGACTAAGCCCCGCCCCCGTGTTATACTCTAACCACGATGGTACGAAAATCCATCGGAACCCGCTGGCGAAATGCGGCGTCCGATCCGAACGAGTACCTTCGAGAGACGATCACGTTTTTTTCCGATTGGCTCAAAGCGGCGGTTGTCTTTTTGTTGGTAATGTTCCTGCTCGCGGTATACGTTGCATTCGTAGACGGCGAGTGATTCTCGGGGGCCGGTTCAACCGGCCCCCATTTTTGTTTGCTTTTCCAGCGTCGCGTGCTATACTTCGGACAAGGAACAACACATGACATTCAACGAACTTCTGAAAGCCTTGCTAGCTGTGTGCCCTCAAGGAAGCATGGAGCAGGATAACGATGGGCAGCTTGTGTTCTACACTGATTTTTGGATGACCGACGATGGAACCCTGAAAACGCTTCAAGAATGCACCGGGTGCTTCGGAAGCGGTACCACGGGGGGCGGTCCTCCGGGTTCAGCGAGCCCGTGCGACGTGTGCCACGGCTCGGGCGTGGAGCCCCTGGCCGAAGGCTGAAAAAGTCTAGGAGTCTTCGAAAAAACGTTACTAGACGACGACTCCTCCTCCCCCTGCCAGACTGGCAGGGGGAAGAGGTTGCATACGCACAAGTGCGTACGAAGAATCTACCCTGGCATGGTAGACCTTTCCACCGTGCGAAGCCTACCCTGCCAATCGGCACAAGTCAAGGAAAAAGAAAAAAGAAAATTCTCTTGCCTTTTCTAGGCAATAGGCTATAATTGGACCATGAAGGTACTCGAACTCGAAACAAGCGTGGGCGGATTGTCCAAGCCCTCCAAAATGCCCGGTTTCTCCTACGGTATCCCTGCTAGGGAATGCAAGGTAGGCGGAATGCTTCGCAATATCAAGGGTAGCGTATGCTCGAAATGCTACGCCCGAAAGGGTATGTACGTTTTTCGTAAGGTGCAAGCGGCCCAATACCGTCGGCTGCAAATTCTTTCGGCCAACCTTTCGACGTGGGCGGAAAATATGACCGCCTTGTTGGTTCGCAAGTATGCCAAGCGTGAAAAGGTTTTCCGCTGGCACGATAGCGGGGATCTTCAATCGGCGGAACATCTTTCCGCCATCGTCCAGATTGCGAAGAATCTTCCCGACTTCGCATTCTGGCTCCCCACGAAGGAATACGCACTTGTGCGTAGCTGGGTCCGCGAGAACGGCGAATTTCCTACCAATCTCACGGTACGGATTTCCGCCCCGATGATCGGACGCGAAAGTCTTCCGAACATTCCGGGCACTGTTTCGAGCACGGTAGGCAACGCGGAAGGCTTCCAGTGCGAAGCCTACTCACGAGAGGGTAAGTGTGGGCCTTGTCGAGCGTGCTGGAAGCGTGACGTTCCTAACGTCAACTATTCGCAGCACTAGATAGGCTACGCCCCCAACTGTAGCGAGCCGCTATAGTTGGGGGCTGCTTCGTTTTCGTAACCATATGTTACGATATCGTAACTTTTCTAAGTAGCTATGGTGGCCCCAGGCCCTCTACCGTGACGCCAAACTATACCACGCCTTCGCGTGGTGAGCAAGTAGATTCTCGAAATTCTTTTTGCGATATGCTCAATGCTTTTTGCTAATTAGCCACCAGACCGCTTGGGCGGGCCTAGGATCGACGAT